>Ga0315332_10000063_pt1 | contig 32782 bp, 21 predicted proteins | sample M110034915metaG_FD_203455 | JGI IMG/M metagenome (GOLD analysis project Ga0315332, IMG submission 203455) | Ammonia-oxidizing marine archaeal communities from Monterey Bay, California, United States - M1 100m 34915 | ecosystem: Environmental > Aquatic > Marine > Intertidal zone | place: USA...
GGGTCGCCCACCACCTGCACCGGGTCGTCCACCACCTGCACCGGGTCGTCCGCCACCTGCACCGGGTCGTCCACCCTCCCCACCGCTTCCAGCTGGAGGTGCAGTGGCCAAATCACGCATCCCGCTATTATCTTCCCGAATGATTTTTGGCAGTTGCATCAGGCTCAAATGGTCACGCAGGTTCAAAACCACAACATCATTTTCAGTCAAGCCATCAGTGATACTCGCCATCATGTCATTGGTCGCCTGAATACCCACCTTCGCTGTCTCAAATTGCTCAGGGCCCTTCATCACCAATGTGAACATGTCTGGCCCATGCTCGTAGAGACCTTCGATGGGTATCTGAAGAGCATCGTCCAATTGTTCCACAAAGATTTGGACCTCTGCTGTCATTCCGGTACGGATATTCTCTGGAGGATTGATGATCTCGATGATCGTCGCATATTCTTTTATCGATGAACTGAAGTAGCTTCCTGGTTCTGCGTATCGATTCACCTTGACGACTCGCCCCGTAAGCTTCATCCCCGGAATGGCATCAATCTCGACCCTTGCAGCCATCCCCTCTCGGATCAAGGTGATTCTGGATTCATTGACTTTACACTTCACTTGCATCAACGATGGATCTGGTAGCCTGATGATCTCCTGCCTTTCGCGGACCGTCGACCCTGCTTCGACGACGAATTCCGCACTTCCACCTCTGCTGCTGTAACGATTGGCGTGGACAACAACACCATCAGCCGGGGCGTACATGACACACTTGCTAATCTGCTCTTTGATCTCTGCTAATTCGGTGGTCTCTTCCATCAGCTCGCTTTGGGCCGCCGACAACTTGGCCTCTGCAGCGTCGATGTCACTATCGAACTGAACCAGCATTTTCTGCTTGGTGAGGTTTTGCAGCACCCTCAACTTACTATCAGCGACATCTAATTTATTTTGTGCATCAGCTACCGCGAATTGATTCGCTTCCAAGGTAAGACCATTCAACAATCCCTTAGCAACAAGTCGCTCGCTACTTTGACTTTGTAGTGTTGCCTTGCGGAGATCCTGTTCGGCAATTGCCTTTTCACTGAGAATCTTCTTCTCTTCAGTCTTGTACACTCCCTCGAGGTACTCCTGACGGGAAATCTTTGCCTGCTCCAGATCCGCTTCAGCCGTCGCCAGTCGTGACTCAGCTGTGATCACCTGAATCTTCTGCTCTTTGAGATTCAATTCCAGCTCGGCTGAATCGAGTTCGACGAGCTTTTCGCCCTTTTTGACCTTCGTTCCCTCTTCGAGCACCCACAGGATTGCGGTACCACCGTTTCCGCGTGATTTGACCTCACACACAATCTCCGTGTTGCTGCTGCTTTCAACTTCGCCTTGCTCCAAAACAATGTGATCAAAAGGGCCACGAATGGCAGTCTGCGTGATCAGTGCATCGGGGTCGACTCCACTGCCGGCCTTATTCAGCACTACATAGCCGGCCCCTCCAATGACCACAATGAAGAACAGACAAATAATGAGACCGATCACGGCGTTGCCTCGCCGTTGATCTTGGGGCAATGTTGTATTCATAGTGCCAGCGTGAAAGGTGGGAAGGTCATGGTAGGACCGAGTCTGATTGAACACCTCGCGATTGGCGAGGTTTCGCGCAACGAAGTGTCGAGGGACATGATCGCAGAAGAACCGAAGGATTCTACCGTGGCCAGAGGTATCGTTATTCTCGGGATTCTAGCCGAGTGTCAAAGTAGCGATCTGCGCCGATCCGCAGATTTGTAGGGATCTTTTCCCGCAAATCACTGACTGTCAGGGCCAACCTGGGGTTAATCTCGACCTGAACCTCCTCATCCACACAAATGCCCGCCTGCTCCAACCAGTGGCGGTGCAAATCGACGATCGCTTTTCTAGCGGCATTCGGTGTATCGGTTTCAGCACCATCAGCATTCTTCACGGGTGCAAATGCTTCGCTGGCATGGGACTCTACTACGAAGGCATTTCTAGCGATGGGCAGCAAATCAAAAATGAATCTCTCGAACTTGGTCGCATTCGGCTCGGCCGGAATGACTATCTGTCCCTGACCGTCGCAATATGGCACCTTTTTCAACGCTCGATGGAATGGCAAGGAATCGGCCTTCCCAGCAACCCTTTGCAGGAAATCAAGCTTGAACAAATGCACAGCAATATTACCTGCCCAAAGCTTGAGTGAGCCATCCTCGTTAATGGCTTCTGCGGCCGACTCGGGCAAATCACTGTATTCAATGATCTGAACCTGCCCATCCGCAAGAACAACATTCCCAACTTTCTCCCTTGGATAACGTTTTTGGACGACCTGAGTCGTCATTTCGCTGTTTGCCATCAAATGATGCCCGACCAGCTCTGGCTCACAAAGATGTGCCAGCGGATTATCGACCTGAATGTAAGCTAGATGTTGGATTCCGCGTTTCGATGCATCGGCCAAGCAACCGCAACGATGCAAAGCTGAAACGGTTCCGCCATGCCCGTCCGGACTCAAGGCAAGTGAGTTCGTGCTCTGCATTAGCAACTTGCCAGTTGCTGCATCGACAGCCGGCATCACACCTTGCTTGAAGATATACAGATCCTCAGCAGGGATGCCCAAATTCTCATTTGCTGCAAAGTACTCTCGTGTTTCCTGGTCAGTCGCATCACTGGTCATGATATAGAAAGGAATGCGGCATCCATATTTTTCACTCACTGCTAGCAGGCGATCAGCGAAAAACTGAAACAGAGTCCGATCCGAAACAGGGCCGATTGGAAACATGCCTTTGGGTTGGTCAAACCCCAAACGCGTCCCCTGTCCGCCAGCAACAATCACGGCACCGAGTTCACCGTTTCTCAGTGCTTTCTCACCTCGTTCTCGCGCCTGAGCAGGAGACCAGTCAGCACCACTGCCATCAGCCCGCACCGCTGGTGGGGAACTGGCTCTGCTAGCCAGTGCCCCAAAGTCTGTGTCCGCATCCTGTCCATCGACCAGACTGGCTAATTCAGCCAGATCAATGCCACTCAGTTGTGCTGTGAGATTCGCTTGTTCCTCAGAATTCAAGTGCGACCAATGCCGCAAGACGTGCTGCTGCCCATACTGAGCCAACATGTCGTTCAGGTCATCGAAATTCAATGGATTGTCTGTCAACGTTTCACTCATTTTCTGTTGTTTCGAACTTATTACGATTCGCAAACTAATTGGGGCCACAAGCTGCTTCAGCGGGATCAATCATTCAATCCGAAAATGCCATTTCTGCAAATCGTATCGCTGCTTTCGCAGTTTCAATACCTCGCTCTGCAACAAGGCTGCATCCACGCGATCTCGCACTTCAAACTTGTCGACCAAATGCTCTGCAAGCATTGTGGAATTCAGTGGCACATTGGTCACAAAACTCGCATGTCCTCGGCCTTCGCGGTAATCAGGTTGACGCGGAGCCTTGAGCAAGCATCGTGAGAGCATAGTCAAATCAAAGTCGTATAAAACTGTTCCATGGTACAAAATTCTATCCCGAGTCACTCGGAGACTATTACCCGAGCACTTACGATTCTGCCATGTCAGGTCGCAAATTCCCTGTAGGTTTGCTGACGGAATCTGCTGCTGCACAGCAGCCAACACGCGAGACATCACATACTGGTGCGCTGCATCAATTTTCCTCAATCCCTCATGCACGGCGTGATCGAGAACAACGCTGTACATCAAACAACCAGGCCCCGCAACAACCGAGGCGCCCCCTGTACAACGTCTAAGAATCGGCATCCTCATCGCTTGGCAATAGTCGACATCGATCTCCTCACGAATACGACTGGATCGACCTGCGACCACCACGGGCTGGTTGAATTCCCAGACCCGTAATATTTCCCACGGCTGTAACCTGTCTGATTCTAGTGCTTCTCTCATGAGGACAGCCTCATCTAGCGCCAGATGATCAGCTGGATCAGTCAAATCATCCAACATCTGAAACATGTTTGTCCTTCATTTAGTTGGAACGCAGTGATTCCAAAAGCGGCATCGTGCTCACGCGTCGCACTGCTGCCAATCCAGCACACAATCCAAAAAGCGTAATTCCGACCAACAGCACTAACGGTTCTACAATCGGTGGTTCGAGGCCATTGATCAGAGCATGAGGTAGCACAGCCACGACAGCGCAAACCGCTCCGCAACCAATTCCAAACAACAATAAAGTTGCTGTTTCCCCCATGACTACTGACGTCAAACGCTGTCGACTAAACCCAATGGCTCGCATGACTGCCAACTCTTGACGCCTCTCAAGAACACTTCGCATTTGCGCCACAGCCAGGCCGATCGTCCCCAACAAGAGTCCGAGGGCACCTAGACTTTGAAAAGTTCGCAAATAGGTATTCTGAACAGCCAGCATCGTGGACAGGACTCGATTCGCGTCCGTAACATCCATCCCAATATCGCCAAGACGATTTTCCAAAACACTGGCCACCTCATCGCTGCGAGAATCACCCACGGCGATGAGGAAATACTGGTAGCCGCTGATATTGGGAAAGACCAGCTTAAAATTATTTTCGCCGATCATCAATTTGCCTTGCAACATGGAATTGGCAAGCAACCCCACGACACGAAAGTAGGTCAGCTTTCCAGGTTCATATTCAAAGGCACGCACTTCACCAACACCTTGCATCATCTGCAGACTCCACATCGCTGTGTTCTGATCGATGATGACTGGAATTGGATCGTTTTCAGTTCCCTGGGCATCAACGTTAAGTGCATCCCAAGGTGATTGACCAACAGGCACGTCGCCTTCTGCTGCCCATTGGAAACCTGGCAACCCGGTCGATGTATTATCGAAAAGAGTGCTGAACGATTCAGGAATTCCAACCACCGTGGGACGAGTGGCTTTGTACAGATTATTGCAACTTGCATCCTGCCCCAGTCGCAACCGCAAAGGAGCGATCGTTGTTGCCCTTAACAGGCGAGCGTCTGGGCCAAGCATTTCCGAGCGGACTTGCGTCTGCCTGAGATCTCTCGAAAGCGTTTGCGAAGATTGTCCGATCAAGGTGAATCCGCCTGTCCCCTCCGTACCGGGCTGCAGACGAAATGCCGATATCGCCATGATTAGAAAAGCTGCTGCCGCCATCAAACCTATCGTCATCGTGCTCCGGAGGGGATGCCGCGAAGCATTGCGACTAATGAGTTGACGAAATGTGAATGAATCTTGACGGGTCTTGGTGGCAAGACGACTCGGGCTCCGCAAACAAGCATAAATGAACAGCAACGCAGCAATCAGAAGCAACATCCCGCCGCCAACGAAAGCACCGGCTGCAATTTGACCAGCAGCTGTTGCACCAAAGGCACCCACACCCACTGCTAAGAGACCCAGACCACCCGCAACCAGGGGCAGCCTTCCTCGACCAGAGGTTCGACTGGCCATTTTATCTGTATCACGCTGCGAAAGCAGAGCCTGGGCGTCAAGATGCGTTAACCAACGAGCTGTTCTCCACAACGTTATTCCTGCCACCGCCCATCCTGCAAAAGACCCAATCAATAAACTCTGAAGCGTCCAGTGAAAGGTTAGAAAAGGTACGGTGACGGCCCCTACCCACAAGGAACGCAATGCCCAGAGTACGGTCCAGGCATAAAGGAAACCACCAACCACTCCTAGCAACACACCCACCGCCGCCACCAATAATCCCTCTCGGAGCACCAAGCCCGCGACACGCCTCGGGGTCCATCCCACCGCCAACAAAGCTCCGAATTGGGTCATGCGTTGTGTCAGTCCCAACCGAAACAACATTGCAATCAGCATGACCGCTGCAAGAATCACGAAGAAACTCAATGACAGGAAAAGCCCATCAAAGGGAGTGGTGCCACTGGACGCGGCTAGCTGTTGTTCTCGGATCGGTATGATCGACCAGCCCAGCTCGGAATAGGATGGCTTGAGGATCTCCAACAAACGCTGGCTCAGGAGACTCTCATCAGCAGCAGCCGACTTGGAAATGCGAATACCAGTGGTTTCGCCAAAACGGCTGCCGAAAAGTTGCTGCCCTTGAATCAGGGGCAAAAATGCTTTCGGTGTCAAACGGTATTCATTCCAATAAGCATCATCTTGTTTGCTGATTTCGCGTTCTAATGGGAAAGGTAAATCCCAATCACTAATCGAATCCTGGTCAGTCACTCCGGGCACCGACGGTGTCAGATCGGGATCGTTATAGACCGTTGGTGGCTGGTCAAAAGTGGCTTCTCGCCGGCGACGGTACGGCGTCGTCGGCCGAGTGATCGGAACCACATCGGTCACTACTGCTGCAAAGAAGCGTTCGATTTCTTTGCCGTTCTCAACTTCAGGTTCATAGTAGGCAACTCGTAATGGTGTCCCATGCGTTGCCCCCAATTGGTCAGCAGCCCACTGATTTAGCACCAACGGAATCACTTCCGTTGTGCTGTCTGCCTCGGGCGATTGAGCATCAACCGATCTCTCAGGAAGTTTATAATTCAAGGGTAACTGGGGACTGCTATCAACAGCAGTGATGGTGCTGTAGGGCACGGTAGCGACGACTTCACCTTCCTGATTCAAACGCTCAATTGCATTCGCGAGGTAGGTCGTTGTCTCAGTCAATTCATCCGCCGGAAAAGCTTCCTTGATTTGATCAACCGCAATTGCGGGAAGTAGTAATCGCTCGCTGGTCAACCAGTAGTAATCATAAATGGTCTTTGGCTCACCGGACTCTGGTTCAAAGCGGCGTTCAATGCGTTGCAAGGTAAGCCCAAGATCAGCCAAGCTGATATTGAAGTCCTGAAGTGTTGCAGGCTGGTCAAGCAAAATCGCATTGGCTTGCCCTTCCCTATCAAGAACTTCACCCACCGTGGCACGATTGACAAATATGTTGCGAGGCGCGGCTTGACTTGGGGAAACAGAAAAAATCCCTAACCCACGATCGGGAACGATCCCGGCGATCCGCATGCGAGGCAGCCCCTCACTTTCTGCGTCCCGCTTTCCCAGCGGACTGTCGGCTGGCACCGCCTGCTCAACTGGCAAACGTAACGTCAGCAGATCACCAACTTGCACATCCAACTCGGAAGCCATCGACTGGTTCACGATTACACTATCGTCATCGAGCTTTGGTGGTTTTTGCATCCCAGAGACATCAAGTCGCCAGAAATCACTGTCGCAACCAATGATTTGCACCGCACCTGCTCTACGAATCGCATCATCGTCACCACGAAACTCAACGATGCCATTCTCGAACAACATCAAAGCAATGGGATGCAGATTTGTGTTGGTCAAGCCATCGACCTCAAAGAAACCCCCAGGAAAAATAGCGTTTTCGGTATTTCCAAGCCGCTCAATGGTAAGCCCACGCAAGCTTCCACGCATTGAATCGCCGACCAGCAAAGCACCCACAATGACCGCAGTCGCCGTCGCAACCCCCAACGCAACCGATCCTGAAACCCGCCACGAATACTTCATGCTAGCGCGAATCAAACGCGACATCGTGAACGGTGTCATCTTACTTGGCCCTTGCAAATCAGCCATTTCTGTGTCTCTCCAACAATTACAACGTTTCGCTGTTTCTGTGCCGATAAGTTCTGTGATGAAAGCCGTGAGCAGTTTTTCGCCGAAATTACGCAGCGAAAAAGAGGCACCGCGTTTCCGCATCCAGTCCGTGGAAACCTGCCCGCCCGACAGCCTACCTCCATATGCTTACCAGTTGCCTGCTAAATTACCAACTGGCCGCAATCCAAGTTTTCAGAACATCGCCAGCCTAGACCCTTAGGCTCCTCATTTTCCAGTTTCGCACATGAATTCATCTCATCAAATCGTCATTGTGGTCACGACTGTCGCGTCACGCGCTGATGCCGAGCACCTTGCCCGTCAACTCATTGACACCAATTTGGCAGCCTGTGTTCAAATCGAAGGCCCTATCACCAGTCACTACAAATGGGATGGTGTCGTCCAATCATCAACTGAATTTCGAATCACAATCAAAACAGGCAATGCTTGCTGGCAAGACCTGAAGAGACAGCTGGCGGTACTGCATCCCTACGAACAACCTGAGATTCTCATGTTACCAGTGACTGACACCACTGAGGGGTATCTAAAATGGGCGATCCAACACACGCGTTAAGCAGAAAAAATTCCACACGCTTTCTGGTGCCATTGATAGAGAGCGTTTTGCTCAGCAAACGCCATGGCGAACCAACCCTCAAGTCAGGTTATTCCCGAGAAATTTGCTGGGTTCCCTTTAACTCACTTGCTAAGCCTGCACCGTAGCCACGGGATTCTATTCAAATCCTTCAACACCTGGTGGTGGGATCAACTGCCCTCCCACACGACCCAACTTTGGCTTGGGCCAGAACCGAGGTTCGATTGAAAAACCGATGCCCACATTATCACGGCCCTTGTCATACGTCATACCAAGTCGAAACAGGAGCGACTCGCCTATACGAGTCAAACCCGCTGACTGCGAAACATTCCCGGTGCTACTGAAATCATAACTCAGACCATTGGAAATGATCCACTTTTCATTTAATCGATAATCGAGATTGCTTCTGAATACCGTGCTGCTTATGGGTCCCTCCAGTGACAACAAACCAAAGTAAACATCCCCCATACCAGGACGGGTACTACGGACCCCAGCGCTGATCGATCGAAGACCTCCCTCAAAGAAATCAAAGTAGCCATCACTCAAGAGCGAGACACGATCACCGACTTGATACCGCATGTCGTATGTAGCAGGGCCCAAAGTTTTGCCAAAATTATCACGATCGGCGTCCGGAAAAATGAGCAAATCGAGGTCCAACTTAAAAAGGTCCACGATGCGTTCAACACCTGGAAGACCACGCTTGGTTTGCAATCTCTGGTGCAAACCGATTCGCACTTGTTGCAAGTCAGCTGCTATTACATCACTGGGACTGGCAACAAGTCTCTGTATCCCCTGCCGAAATGCATAGTCTCTGGCCTGATAACGTTTTTTCCCCAACATCGCTGGGTTGCTCTGCAAGAAGCGTGACCGGTATTGCTGCTGTGCGTGATCATCCAGCGGATTATAGAGTGGAAGCGCATCAAGATTTGAATTGCTGTCAGCGTAAAAATATTCGGCTTGCCACTCAGCTTTGTGCGCCAGTCCCCGAATGTTCAACAAACTACTTTGGATGGTTGGATCAACTCGTGAGGCGGGTAGTGTGGCAACAACCCCTCCCTGCCCAAACAAACGTGTAAGTGGTTCGCCATTCGAAGCCTCACCGTAGTAGGATGCCTCTCCGGAAATACTGGGCACGACCCTGACCGCGCCAAGCTGGACTGGCAACGCAAGTTTTTGTCGCGTTCCCGCGACAATCCCTGAAGCATTTTCCAAGCCTATGCTGTCAAGCCCAAGGTTCCCCGGTGATGACAAAATGGGCAAGAACATCGTCTGCTCATCTGCACTTTCGGGAACATCGCCAACCTGCAAGCGGGAATAACCGAGTTTGTTATGGGCCGACCACGTGAAACGATCACCGAAAATTGAACCGCCAATCATGTAGTGGTCCAACATGGGCAGATTTTCAGTGGTCGTGAAAAAGTCATTGATCCGGGCTTGCCCGGTTAGATCAAACAGATGGCTGTTATGATACTTTCGCAGTCGCAAAGCGGTGCTTTCGTTGACGTCACGATCCCACTCACCTTCAAAGTATTGATCCAAAAAATTACGGTCACTGATCCAACCCAATTCGGCGATCAGCTCAAGATTGGGATTCAGATAGTGCCGATGCCGCAAAAGAGAGCGACCACGGAACTTGGTTGAAGGCTGTAAATCACGCCGCCCTGCCCCCAAATCATCCTTGCCATCATCGTGAATCAACCATGTATCAAAATAGCCATCCACAGGGCCATTGATTCCGAAAATGGATGGCAGGCTGTACTCAAGCATGGTTCCGATCGCAGGGCCACGCGCACTCAAATAATCAAGTGACATTTCCCAGTTCGCACCAGGCGGCGCATTTTCAATTCCAAATAACTGGAAAAGATCAAAATCAACCAATACTTGAGTCCCGAAAATCTGGTCATTCCGCAACTTGATGCCAGAAACGTAGTAGCCCGGTCTCTCCAAACTGGTTGAAAACGTGGGCCAGTAGAGTATCGGAACCCCACCGAAGTAGACAAAGTTATCACGACTATTAACGAATGCTTCGCTGCGACTGGTTGGCAAACCGGTAACGGGATCCGGCATGATTCGTTGGCGATCTGTAAGTTGCAGACGTTCACTCTGCAACCAATACTGCGGCACGCCCATTCGACTGCTCGTGACTGCTGCATCAAAAGCGATGAAGTTGCCCTCGGCAACTTGCTGCAACACATCTGCCTTCAGGCGTACAACACCAAGATAATTTGGGATGGTTGTGATCACTTCAGAATCCAACACCATGCCTTGCTGCGTAGCGATGTTGTAATACATCGAGTTGGCATAGATGATTCGCTCGCCTTGACGAAAAACGATATCCCCTTCTAGATAGATTTCTCCATCAGACGGCGCACTCGCGTTCGAACGATTGAACAGAGATCCTACTTCGGGTAACCAACCCACAACACGATCGGCTGACAGCGAGATGGTACCGAGGTCCATCATGCCGCCGGGCAGGCTGACAGTCACATCGCGAATCAGAACGGTAACTCCACCCCTCGCCAAAACTACCGTATCGCCCAACTCAGGCCGTGGCTTCATTTCGATCTGCAGTTGAGTCGATCCATCGCGTGCCCCGATCTCAATCGACTTGGTGCCGCCACCCGTCAGAAAACGTACTGATGAAGAATCCGTTGAGCCCGACGGAGGTGCTGGAAGGGCATTATCTGGCTGAGGTGCCATGATTGATTCTTCGAATTGCACCTGTTGAATATTCGGAATCGCATCCAGCCACTCATTGGCTGTCAATGAATCAGGAGCCGGCAGATAGCGAAGTAATTCAGGTTCATCGACGGGCTTCTTGAGCACACGAGGTGCGATGATTTGTGGGTCGTCCAAAGTCAGCAGTGTCAACGTTTGGGGACGATCACCCTTTTTCGTGGAATCTGCTGCAATCACAAACCGAGTTCGGACCCGCCCCACGGGCCCATCCACCAACAATAGCATCGAATCAGCTCGGACCGTCCGATCACCATGAGCCAACTCGCAATCACCTTCCAGTAGAGATGCCTCTGCGTCATTAATCTGCCAACGTGAGACAACGTTTCCCCGAACATGAATCGCATCAGAACTGATTTCCTGACTCGTCGCTGTGTTTGCAGTCCAGAAAGCCCAGAAAGAAACAACGAGAATCCGCGCAGCAGCGAACGAGGAAGACGACATTCTTCGTCGAATTCCAAGCCTAATTGGTCCAGTGGTGGCTTCCTTGCCGCCCAAGTTGACTGCTTCCGTTGCGAAAAAGATGAAATCGCGCTCAGACAGAACGCATCGGGAGTCTACGAATTGATTTCAGACAGTCACAAGCTTGAAACCGGTAATTGCGATGGTAAATCCGACGGTTTCCGGAATAGATTTCGTGGAACAGGGCTTTCACGGGCGTGAAACTCATTTCCCACTGGATTCATTAGCTGCTGCGGCCCCAGCCTTGGCCTCAAATTCGCTTTTGAATTCGAAGGTTTCAGAAATCCTCCTGCGGATCAATGTTGCCCATTGATCGTACCCGGCTTCGTTCAAATGCAAGCGGTCACTAACAAACAACTCATCCCGGGGCTTCCTCTCAGGGTCCAAATAGTACTCCGCAGTAGCAATGAAATGCGTGTTAGGCGTTGAAAGTGCTATTTCTCGCAGACGCGCGTTCACTTTGCGAATGGCAGGCCATGCCGAAAACCGCTTCGAGGTTGGGGTCACCTCAATCAGAAATACGGGAGCATCAGCTTGATGATTGTTGGACACTGAAACAATGTACCGCACTAATTCCTCTACTTGCTCAGGCGTGTGATCTTCAGTCTTTCCCTGAACATCATTTCCAACGAAAATCACGAGCGCCCGGTATTCATGGGGATGCAGCAGACGTTTGGCAAAAATCGCGACATCACTATACTTCGCTCCTCCATAACCTCGCTGAATCGTACGAAAGGGTGCCATATCAGTCGCGATATCGGACCATCTTCGAATGCTACTGCTACCAATGAACATAATCGCGTCTTCAGGATCACTCTCAGTCGCATCACGAGCCTCAAGTCTTTTAATATCCTTTTCCCATTTACCGATTGCTTTTCTGCGATAACGAGCGAGGAAACTATCTTTAGGAGTAGCTTCTGTCGCCCGAACAGTTGAACCTCCCGAGTCGCCCAGCAAGAGCCAAACCTGAGCAGTTGCCAGAGCCATTACGCAACACAGCAGCACAATACTTCGCATTTCAAGTTCACCAAAAGAATTTCACTTGGATTAGCAACGCACCTTAACTTGCAACAAGTTGCCAATCGACTTCCAAAATCACGTTAATGCACAACGGCAGCAGACGACATCTGCTTGCCCTATTCAGCTTAACTCAAGATACGCGAATGTGGGCTATCTGTCGTTACAACGGCTCCAGTTACCTACAATTTCTCCGCGGCATCCGATCGGGTTTTGACCAACCGGATACCTTTCTTACGTTATAAAACTTACCTTTCGAAACGCCGAACTGCCCCGCCACAAAATAATACTGAACCTGACCATGCCCAATACAATACGGCGACTCCTTGTCCTCACGTCCCTGGTTCTACTTTCGAACTCGGCATTGGCCCAGGAAACCACAACAGAGCAAATCAGCGCCGACCGAGCATTGACTGAGTTGCTCGATCAAGTCTGGAATTTTGAATTAGAATCCTCGCCGCTGCTGGCAACCAACATCGGTGATCCACGTGGTCAGGATCGTCTCGCTGACGATAGCCTCCTCGCGATTCAAGCACGAGCAGACCGACGCGGAAAATTTCTCAAAAAGCTTGAAGCCGTCTCTGTAAAGAACCTCAGCGAGGGAAAACAGATTGATCATGAATTGCTGCGGCGACGTCTTGAAGGTCAACTCACCGACTTTCGCTTCAAAACTCATTTGATGCCCATCAATAATCGTGGCGGTTTTCATATCCGTTTCCCGGAGTTGCCCCGCGTGATGGCTCCAAAATCCGAAGAGGACTTTGCCAACTACATTGCTCGCCTTAAAGATTTTGATCGCTATACCAACCAACAAATAGAGTTGCTGCGAGGGGGGATTGAAGCGGGATTGGTTCAACCAGCAATCATCATGCGAGATTCACTCTCTCAGGTGGAATCGCATCTTGTAGACGACTTAGCGAAGTCACTATTTCTAGCGAACATCGCTGCTGAATCAAAAAGCAACCTCGGTGCCCAACAATGGAATCGGATCAAAACGCAAATTGAGGATGCACTCAAACAGAGCGTGATCCCGTCTTATCAGCGTTTTGCAGATTTCCTTCGAACCGAATATCTTCCCGCATGTCGAGGACCCGTGGGAGCATCAGCGATGCCTATGGGACGAGAATTCTACCTCGACCGTATTCAGCGTTTCACCACCATCAAGATCTCACCCGAAGAATTGCATCAAACTGGCGTAAATGAAAACGCAAGAATCCGTTCGGAAATGGAGTTAATCAAACAAAAAGTAGGCTTTAAAGGCACGCTTGATGAGTTCCTCGAGCACTTAAGAACAGACCCAAAATTCTATGCCAAGTCAGCTGAAGAACTTATGCAAACTGCCGCTTTGATTTTAAAGCGTGCAGATGGCCGTTTACCGGAACTGTTTGGACACCTGCCACGAATCCCATACGGGCTGCAGGAGATTCCTGCTTACGTGGCGCCCCAAACAACGGCAGCCTACTATTGGCCTCCAGCGACCGATGGCACGCGTGGTGGTGTTTACTACTTAAACACTTACAACTTGTCCTCTCGTCCGCTGTATCAACTCGAAGCTTTGTCACTACACGAGGCCGTCCCTGGCCATCATCTGCAACTAGCGATTCAGGCAGAACTTGAAAACCTGCATCCGATCAGTCGCGAGAGCAACTTCACAGCATTTATCGAAGGCTGGGCACTGTATAGCGAACGCCTCGGGAAAGATATCGGATTTTACAAAGACCCTTATCAGGACTTTGGGCGATTGAGCATGGAAGCGTGGCGTGCAAGCCGACTTGTTGTGGACACCGGACTTCATTGGATGGGCTGGTCACGGCAGCAGGCAATCGACTACATGACCGCAAACACAGCACTAAGCCCTCACAACATCGTGGCGGAAGTTGATCGCTACATCGGGTGGCCAGGCCAAGCACTCGCCTACAAAACAGGCGAACTCGCAATCACTCGTATCCGTCAGCAAGCTGAGCAAGCACTTGGGGATAATTTTGATGTACGTTCATTCCACGATCGGATTCTTGAAGCCGGTTCCATTCCGTTGCCCATGCTTGAACAACGAATCAATCAGTGGATCGACAAACAACGAGAATCAAACGCGGAAGAAAACACCGACGGAAAGACAGAAGCAGACGAGCCACAACAAAAAAAGCAAGGCTGAGTAGGTAACGCGGCCTTTGCCAAGCTTTCCAACAGCAGCGATGGATAAAGGCACACCTGAACTTAATGGTTTGCTTGGCCTTTGATCGTCCGTTGCGCGACTTGCCAAGCATCAACCAGGTGCTGTGCATAAGCATCCGGATCCAGCAATCGGTCAATGTCTGTTGTCACCATCTCGATCAACCACCCATCGCCGTAGACATCTGCATTGATCAAAGAAGGATCATCGAGAGTCAATTCATTAATTTCTGAGAGCGATCCAGCAACGGGTGAATACAAATCACTCTCAGCCTTCTTACTTTCGATCGAACCAATCTGCGCCCGCAATTTAATTGCTTGCGGCGGTTCCACTTCCCAATCCAAAAAGTAAACATCCTGCAGCAGACGCACTGCATAGGCAGTCAAGCCAAATCGCCAAACCCCAGCGGCGATCTCGCTAGCCCACATGTGATTAGTCGCATAAAGACGATCTCGGGGGAACTCAGCAGTGAATTCTCCCATATCAAACGAAAAATATTCTTCTGATACCTTCTCGGCCGACGAATCAGTTACGCCATCATCACTCACGTGTAGCGTACTCCCTGAAACTCAACTTCGAAAAACGGCGGCAACAACGCATCGACTCGCAGTAATCCAGCCTGGGTCAATTCAATGGCATCGCCATTCAACTTGACGTAACCGTCTGTGACATAACTCTGCCATTGCTCAGAAAATTCCTCCCTGATATCCACACCAAACTTGTCTCGGAAGTAGCCAACGTCCAAGTAGCCTCGTTTCAACAACAAAATCATTTCGCGAACTAGCTGCTGGTGCGAACTGGGGACAAAACCCCTTCCCAAAGGAAGCTTGCCGGATTCGATGGTTGTGAGATATTTCTCAAGGTCCGCCAGGTTTTGGTAATGAACTCCATTGGCGTGTCCAAAACTGGCGATGCCTGTTGCCAACAAATCCGCTCCCTGCCACAGATTATCGCGATAGCTGAAGTTCACCTTTGTTGGATCTTTGACAACGGTATACGCACTGCTAACGCTGTATCCAGCCTTTTCAAATTCACCAAATGCGTACTCCACCCAAGCACGCTTGGTATCCCAATCAGCAACGGGACTCTCAACCTGATTGCCGAGAATGTCTTTGCTGTAAACGGTATTGAATGGCAATTCCATCTGATAAATCGTGACACTCTCCGGCGACAACTCCAGAGTCTTGTCGACGTTCATTTTCCAGTTATCCCACGTCTCACCGACCATTCCAGAAATCAGGTCAATGTTCACGTTCGGGAAATCAGCAGCAGTAATCCATTCCCATGCATTGAAAACCTGCTTGGACAAATGAGCGCGCCCATTCTCTTCCAACAACTTGTCTGAAAAGTTTTCGACGCCCAAACTGATTCGCGTAACACCCAAGACTTCTCTTAACGTTTTTACTTTGGTCTCGCTAAGCGTTCCGGGTTCGCATTCAAAGGTGACCTCTTCAGCACCGTCCCACGTGATATGCTCCCGCAGTCGATCAGCAAGTTTCGTCAATTGCTTTGGTGACAAAAAGCTCGGTGTTCCACCCCCAAAATAAACAAAACGAAACGGCCGATCGCCCATCACCGGCAATTGACTTACGAGAGAAATTTCATTGCAAAGTGCATCAACATAACGTTGCACCTCAGCAGCTTTGACGTCAGTGAAAACTTTGAAATAGCAAAACTTGCACCGCTTTCGACAGAACGGAATATGCAAGTAGAGACCCAATGGAGTTTGCTCACTGGGCGGGCGTTCAAGTGCCTCATGGACAGCGGGTAGCTCCTCACTATTCCACTGACTATACGGTGGATAATTTGAGATGAAGTAACTGCCGACTTCGGTTTTTTTCTTATCGCTTGAAGCGGAACCCATGAAAAGAAGCCGATGTTAAGGGAGGTAGAGGTAATTGTCAGGTCGCTGCCTGCATCATCTTAAATGTATCCCAGCAGACTACTACAGCCCCTGGGAGGGAACCGCTGGATTGATTGCGGCATCCGCCTTATTCGGGCTTTTCGCGGCCCCAAAACAGCGAACAATACCATCATCATCAGCGATGAATAACTCTTGGCCAGCAATCGCTGGGCCAGCGAGGAAAGAGCCCCTAATCTCATAGCTCCACTTCTCCTCAGTTCCATTTTGGAGTTCGAGTCGAATCAATCTTCCATCAGTGGCGGCAATCCAAACATCTTTCCCGGCAATCACCGGTGAAGCATCGGCACGACGGCGAAGCGTATGCCTCCACTTTAACTTGCCCGTTACCGTGGAAATCGCATCCACCTGCTTGAATTGACTGCTCAACACGACCAGGTCATCTGTGACAGCTGCACTATTTCGATATTCCTGCGGACGCTCTTCGTCCATGTGCTGCCAGAGCTCTTTTTGGGCTTTCCAGTCGAATGCCAGCACGACCCCATCCATGATGGGCAGAAACGCTTTATTGCCAACGACGCTGGGGGTCGACCCGGTGGGCCCCCCCAACTCAAACGTTTTCCCCAAGGCCTCGCCAGTCTTGAGGTCAACAACGTGCAATTGGCCGTCACACCCTCCCAGAAAAGTTCGGTCGCCAGCCACGGTCGGGCTGCATCGGATTTGGTCATTCGCTTCGTAAGTCCATACTTTTTCGCCATCCTTCAGGCGGAAACAATGCAGCTTTCCGTCTCCACTGGCCGCCAAAACGTTCTCACCGTGAAACGCAACTGACCCCTGAATGTCCCCGTCGGTCGACTTGCGCCACAACTCCTTTCCATTCACCGCATTGAGTTTGTACAGATTTCCATCGATGTCCCCGATCAACAATTCCTCGGATTTAACTGCGGGTGAAGCGAGAAAGCCGGTATCGAAATCGACTTTCCAAATTTCCTTTCCCGTAACACGGTCAATGGCATAAACCTTTCCCATCACATCTGAAACAAAAACCCGATCTCCGACGACTACGGGAGTGGTCTCGATTGCTTCATCGGCTTTGTATTCCCATTTCACCTGAAGTTTCTCTGGCAAGGTTTGCTCAGCGTGCCCCGTCGATTGGGCATCCCCCCGAGCAGTCGGCCAATCAAGTTGACTCGACTGAGTCGTAGTCCGCACTTCCGTGGTGGGGGTAGTGTCCGAAGCCGTGTCCGCCAAGTCGCGGGCAATCGCTGGGTTCGAGATCACGAGAGTAGCGAGGGGCAACAACAGGCCCACCACGCCTTTTGGCCCGGTCAGCAGCCAGTTTTTAGGGATTGTAACGAACATGCGGAACTCTTCGTGAGGTGTTTCCAACTCAATCATCTGAAAAAACCGGGGTATACCAAAGTGTCTTGGGAATCTAGGGGCCTCAAAACCGATTACTCTTTAAGGACCCCCGCTCCCTCATGACTGCCGGTCTATTATAGGCTCTTGTCCGCGGAGTCCACCGGCTGCGTGATGATTATTGGCCGTAACTTGGCCGAACACAGTTTATGTACCTTCTTTTATCTCCATAGTTTCTGACAGTCCATGATTTGCGTAACACTCGGTAGAGCCCGCCACAAACGGATGATTGCCGAACACAAGTTCCTCGCTGAGCAAGGGGCGGAACTGGTTGAATTGCGTCTTGATTACATCGGTCGCGCGATCAGTCTAAACCGACTGCTCGAAAATCGCCCCTGCCCTGTCGTTTTGACCGCTCGCCGACGGGATGACGGTGGACGCTGGATGAAGACTGAGCAAGAGCGTTTGATGCTACTGCGAAGTGCCATCGCCGCCGGCGTCGAATACGTAGACATTGAAGCTGACATCGCCGCCCAAATACCCCGCTACGGCAACACCAAACGGGTCATTAGTTTCCACGACATGTCGGAAACCCCTGATAATCTCGAAGAATTGCACGCTGCGATGGCTGATGAAGATGCAGACATCGTCAAAATCGCAACCATGGCGAATTCTTTCGCCGACAACCTGCGCATGATCGAGCTTGTTCGAAACGCCAAGGTTCCCACCATCGGAATCTGCATGGGTGAAATTGGTGTGATCACTCGCCTGTTGGCAAACCGACTCGGATCACCCTTCACTTATGCGACATTCTCTGGAGGCCGGAAAATGGCCCCCGGACAACTCGACTGGAAAGAGATGAGGGATCTGTACAAGTACGACACGATCAATGAGGAAACCGAGTTCTTCGGAGTCGTGGCTGACCCGGTTGCACACAGTTACAGCCCGCTGATCCATAACAACGCGTTCGCAGAAGAAGGACTGAATGCACGATACTTTCCATTCCGTGTCCCCAAAAATGACTTATCCAATCTGGTTGATAGCTGCGCCGACCTGAACATTAGTGGCTTGAGCGTCACGATTCCACACAAGCAAGACGCTATCGAATTTTGCTCGCAAGCTGAATCGAGTGCGACGGGAATCGGCGCTGTCAATACGATGGTGTTTCAGAACAAAGATTGCCTGGGTTACAACACCGACTATCGCGCGGCAATGGACTGCATCGAAGAAGTTTTCCAGATTGACAAAGCACAGGAAAGACCAATGCAGGGACTCACTGCAATGGTGCTGGGCGCAGGTGGAGTCTCACGAGCGATTGCTTGGGGGCTGAAGCAACGACATTGTGACGTCATCATCAGCTCAAGAACTCACGAGAGGGCACAAATCCTTGCCGCGGAAATTGGTTGCCGAACGGTTGAGTGGGGTCAACGACATGAGCCGAAAATCAACTTGCTAATCAATGGAACCCCAGTGGGCATGCATCCCGACATGGATTCATCACCTTACAACGCTTCTGCCATGAGTCAGTACTTGGCAGTGTTTGACACAGTCTACAATCCAGAAAACACGCTTTTAATCAAACACGCAAAGCGAGCGAATTGCCGAATCATCACCGGCATCGATATGTTTGTAAGACAGGCTGCTTACCAGTACAAGCTGTTCACGGGGCTCGATGCCCCTGTTCAGACAATGCGGCAGACCATCAAGCAGGCCACCAACCCGGTGCAATTGAATTGAGCAATCGGGATCCAGAGTCACCGGTCAAACAAGGCACGAACATACAACTGCGGCAAGCCCAGCCGGTTGATGCTGAAGCCATCCACGCCCTGATGCGACCCTATGTGATGCAGCGTCTGCTTCTGGCCAGAACCGAAGCCGAAATCATCGAGCTAACTCAACATGGCTTTGTGGCTTTTCATGAAGCCGAAGGTCAGCCCCAAAAGTTGGTCGGATTCTCGGCAATCGAAATCTATGGACCTAAACTTGCCGAACTTCAATGCTTGGCAGTGGATACTGACTTTCAAGGTAGTGGCGTGGGGCGACAACTTGTGGAAGCTTGTGTGGCTCGAGCCCATGAACTTAACGTGATGGAAATTCTTGCAATCAGTTCCTCCGAACGATTCCTGCAAAGCTGCGGATTTGACTACTCGCTGCCAGACCAGAAGAAAGCCCTGTTTTGCCAATTGCGACCGCGACCAACAGAAGTGCGTGAATCCGATCTCGATGAATCGGAATCGTGAAGAATCACACAAACCATCCCATGCTCGGGCGGCCAATGGTGCATGTATCTTCAGAGCTTCGCTCATCGAAGTTCGACACTCTCCGTGCCTAGGGTGCAGGTTGGATGCATCGCTGCGGGACCTGATGCATCGGGCACAAGGTTACGCTGCTAGCGTGCTTGATCAGCAAACTTGATCAGCAAACTTGATCAGCAACTTGATCAGCAACTTGATCAGCGAAATCGCCAAGCTAAATCCATCTCATTAACAACCGCTCATTGAATTCACCACTGCTTCAGCTGCGAACATCATTCAAAGGTTCAATGGGATCGCTTCCGGCCTCTTTCTGATCAGATCGAATTCTCATCAGAACCAGGGTCACGTTCTCGTTCGTTGAGTTCCAAAGCCGATTCGGATACGTCACCCAGCTCTCGATCCTCATCGGAATCTTTCTGGTCTAACGCATTGTCATCGAATGCTGGGTCATCAGAAAGGTCGGCATCGCCCGTGTTCGGATGGATATCAGCATCGGCATCGATATCAGCATCGGCTGGTGACTCTCGAAGCCAAAGCGGAACCGTTCCCAGCATAAAGAGCCAGAACAACATGACGCCGGGAGATGAATTTTCGGATGGCCACAACGGAAAGGGCAACCCGGTTGTCGTATCTGCAGAATCCAGACGTTGCCAGAATACGATTTGGAAGGTCAACGCGATTGGCATGGCAATGGCAAACCGCCCGAGAGCATCTGATTGGCGGGGCATCATCGGACGGATCCAGAAAGCCAGCACAGCCGCCAGGACAATCACTGCCGGCGATGCCTGCCAACCCACCAGCAGTGCAGGAATTGCAAGGATTACGATCAGGTCGATCAGTCGGCCGGTCGATTTCCCCAACGGATCAAGCTTGGGATCCGCCGTGGGACAAAATCCTTTTGCCAAGTACCGACCCAAAGCAGTGGCTGCCACAAGGGCCGTGATCACACGAATCATCGCATCGACATACCTGCCGTCTGGCCGCCAATCAGCCTGAACTTCCATCTGCCACGTGACGACCATCAATGCCGGATAAAGCAAAATGGGTAGTGCAGTGAATGCCAACGCGAAGGCAGTCAGATTTGCGGGTAACCGATTTCCATCCATACGAATCAAGCCCAGTGCCCAGCACAGGGTTAGGCCCAAGACGTGGTAGACGAGAGTGACCAAAATGAGCGGATCGAGTTCGGGCGTCCACAGTGGTCCAACATGCGTTTGTCCCTGTCGCGGCAAACTCACTTGATAGACTTCAGCGACAGCAACGGCAGTCAATGACAAGCCCACGACCGCTTCCACGATTGGATATCGCGGCGAAATAGGAAGACGACATGTGCGGCAACGTCCTCGCAGGGCCAACCACCCAAAAACCGGAAAGTTATCACGTGCTTTTAATTGTGTGAGACAGCGTGGACAATGCGAACGACCATTGATCGACTGACCGCGAGGCATCCGCCAAGCAACCACATTCAAGAAGCTTCCAACTGATGAGGCTACCCAAAATGACCAGACAACGATCACCACGTCGACAGTTCGAGGCAGGTATAAATCGGCAACCGAGATATACGGATTAGCCCCAGCCTGCAGGTGGGCAACGCCAAAGATATACCCGGCCCCAAACAGCAGGATTGCCGCAGTAGTGCACCAAAGGGAATAACGAATGCGTTGAGGCCGGTTTCGCAATGCAGATATCTCGGCGATTTTACGGGGCGAAGATCGCCTCTGAACCAAAAGGAGTTAGATTAACAACAAGCTGATCCCGTGAGTCAAATTCACTCGTGGGGACCGGCAGCACCCAGCATAGACAGTGGTCCGAAAAAAGATCTGCATGCGGCACACAAACGAGCATCCTACAGCAGATGCTGGTACTTGTGATTCCAGCGATTAAAAGGCGACTTAAAATCTTGGCAAGCTTCTTACCCGGCATTTCGACACACACATCCGAGTCAGAAGCTAGAATAGTGAACGAACGTCTTCTAACACTGGCACGAACCGACCGATGAATCCATCGACGAACCGACCGACGAACCGCTGGTATCCGCCAGATCACCCACACTAACCGTCACAGGCTGCCCGCATTCGCGGCAGTCCGTTGAAACCCGTATTACAGTTGTAACTGGTGATATCGCGAGAGCCCGCTTAGTCCCACCAGTCTCCTTGAAGAACAGACACCAAAACCCGAGAATCACCCCGTTATCTTTGCCGAAAATTCAGTCCAGAGACGAGGATGTGAAGGATTGCTGCTCACATCACCGATAACTAGTCCGGTGGGGTGGTCTACCCGACAGCACCCACGATTTTCAATCGCTCCCAGAGAACTTACGAGACAACATGTCTGAGGCGATTGACGCCGACTGATCAAAAACTTATGCCTGACCCTTCGCACATCCTCGTCGTGGACGACAGTCCAACACAACTTCGGCAAATTCAATTTTTGCTTGAGAGGGAGGGTTTTGTTGTTCAATCTGCCGCTGACGGAGTTCAGGCGATTGCTTCCATCGAAGACAATATGCCGATGCTTGTCGTGACCGACTTGCAGATGCCCGAGATGAATGGCTTGGAACTGGTTGCCGCCATGAAAGAGACAATCCCATCATTGCCGGTCATTCTGACCACCAGTCAGGGCAGCGAAGAAATCGCGAGCCAAGCTTTAAAAGCAGGGGCCGCAAGCTACGTTCCAAAACGCGAACTGAACGACACCTTGATTCCTGTGCTGCAGCAGGTGATGGCGGTCACCAAAGCAGCCAAAGCTGTTCCGAAAGTTGCCAAGAACGCGGTCGAAAGCAACATCACGCTGGAGGTTACGAACGACGAATCTCAAATTCCAGACATCATTTCAAGGCTGGAATTGCCGATGGTCGAACTCGACCTGTTCGACGAAGGCGAAAGAATGCAAATCGCCATGGCGTTGGACGAAGCTCTCTTGAATGCGATGATCCACGGCAATCTGGAGGTTTCTTCGGAGTTGCGACAAAGTGATGACGGTGCACCCTACGTCAACATGATCGCTAAACGAAAACAAGAAGCTCCTTATAGCGATCGAAAAGTCACCATCAAGTTGGAAGCATCCAACGAAAAAGTCACCTTTACCATCCGCGATGACGGGCCTGGTTTTGACGCCGCAGCATTGCGTGACCCCACAGACCCGGAAAATATCGAACGTGCTGGCGGTCGGGGTCTGTTGCTGATCAATGCCTTCATGGATGAAGTCAGTCATAACGAGGTTGGCAACGAGATTCGCATGGTCAAACGGAAAGTTACCGGTGATGGCGACGAATCCGACGACAGCGATGAGTAAGAATCTCAGCTGAAACTGGCCGAATCCGTGATATCCCATTTCTAAACTCCAGGCCATGATCACAACTCTGGCTGGAGCAGGCGCTTCCGAGCAGCCTTCAAGCTGTGAAACTGCTGATCAGGACGATCCGGTCGAAGTCTTTGGCAGGCCAATTCGTGAGCGATGCGGACGATAACGATGGCTCGCCCGAGTGACTCCGCCGCTGAATCGCGTCACCGCTACCCCTGCCAGTACAATCGCTCGTTCACCTGTGTTCTTCAAATTTGCTCGAGGCGGATTCCGCCTGACAGGGTGACTCAGTTAAGTTTCAGCCCACAGTCCCAAACAGGCAAAACCAACGCACCGGGATAGTAATCAGGTTCCTAGCTGTGGCGAGGAGAGATGCTGGCGAGATGAGGCGAGCCCTTGCCGGTGTTTCAGGCCACTCGGGGATTCGCAACACTTACCGCTTCCCAATTGCAACTTCGAGGTCCTTACGAACGAGCCCTGCACTTTTGGTGCTCAGCGAAATTGTTCAGGAACTGAACTCTGCGACACATCTGCGAACTGGCTCACCCTGTTACTTCCACAATCTGAATGACCGATGGCGATTCCTTCGATACGGCATACGCACGCCAATGACCATCCCGTGCGAGAGGATGGTGACTACGTTCTTTATTGGATGACCGCGTTCCGACGTCTCAACGACAACTTTGCGCTGCAACACGCGGTTGATCGTGCTCGCCAATTTGGCAAGCCTCTGATCGTATTCGAGCCACTGCGTTTGCGTTACCGCTGGGCCAGTGATCGGCTTCACCGGTTCGTGATTGAAGGGATGAGAGATAACGAGAAGTCATTTGGCAAGCGGGCCGTGACGTACTTTCCCTTCGTCGAAACGGAATCTGGAACAGCCTCGCGTCTATTGCATGAATTGGCAGCGAAAGCCTGCACGATCGTTACTGATGAGTACCCATGTTTCTTTCATCCAACGATGATCCGTGTGGCTCGAAATCGTTTACCGGCAAGGCTGGAATTAGTGGACAGCAACGGTGTGATACCCCTTCGCACGCCGGAACGCACCTTTACTGTGGCCCACAGCTACCGTCGTTGGATGCAGAAAAACATTCTCGACCACCTGATGGAAATGCCAAAGGAAGATCCGCTCAGAGGAGTCAAGCTTCCGCGTCTGGATTCTTTACCAAAACCGATTCTGAAAAAGTGGCCACCATCCGACCTCAGTCACTTTATCGATGGTGGTGGGATCCAGTCCCTGCCCATTGACCATGGGGTCAAAGTGAGCACCACGGTCATCGGTGGTGCTGCTGAGGCGAAGTCGCGACTGGATCGATTTTTGAATCGCAACCTCGCGGTTTATGGTACGGACCGAAACCATCCAGACGAGCGCGTCACAACTGGTTTAAGTCCGCATCTTCATTTCGGCCATATCTCAGCGCACGAAATCGTTCGACAATTGCTAGAGAAAGAAAGTTGGACACCGGACAAAGCGTCACCTGCCAACGGAAAAAATCATGGGTTTTGGAACACGAGCGAACCATCCGAGGCATTTCTTGATCAAGTACTGACTTGGCGTGAGATGGGTTTCAATCTCAGCTTCAGGCAGCCTCACAACTATGACAAGTTCGAGTCACTACCGGATTGGGCTCAAAAAACACTGCAGGATCACGCGCGGGACGAACGCCCCTACCTGTATTCCCTCGAAGAATTTGAGCACGCTCAGACAGCAGATCCGATCTGGAACGCTGCCCAACGCGAGATCGTGGAAACTGGTGTGATGCACAATTACATGCGAATGCTGTGGGGAAAGAAGATCTTGCACTGGACAAGATCCCCGCATGAGGCCCTGTCCATCATGATCGAATTGAACAACAAATACGGACTCGATGGGCGAGACCCCAACTCGTACAACGGCATCTTTTGGGTTTTGGGGCGTTACGACCGGGCTTGGGGCCCCAAACGACCCATTTTCGGTAGTGTGAGATACATGACCAGTGAATCCGCGAGCAAAAAGCTACGGCTGAAAAAGTACGTGGATCGCTTCGGCCCTGGCCGGCTCGTTTGACTCGCCAAATTGGCACAAATTCAGCTCAACCCCGGTCTACTGGGCCCTTCAGGCAAAAAATTTGGCTCGGAAGGGCCATCTGGAGCCGTTTTCATGCTGAATCGTGCCGAAAGGCCTTGCCCAGCAGGGCGAGGCTCGATAAATTCCTCGATTCCCCGCACTACGGCATTTCTCCGTAATCTGCGGTTTTCGATCCCGATCCATTCAAACCCTAAGTTAATTCCGTGGTGGCCCAACCAACAACCATGGCCAAAAAAGGCCAAATCGAGCAGCAGTGGTATGTCGTCGATGCCTCCGACGAGGTCCTCGGTCGTCTGGCAAGTGATATCGCTGTCGTCCTGATGGGCAAGCATCGTCCTACGTACACTCCTCACGTCGATTGCGGTGACTTTGTGGTCGTCGTGAACGCAGAGAAAGTCGGCATGACCGGCAAGAAGATGGATGATCGCCACTACACTTGGTACACCGGATATCCTGGGCTTCGGCTTGAGAGCTACGGTGATCGTAAAGAGCGAAAGCCCGAAGACCTGATCTACCACGCGGTTCGTCGGATGCTGCCAAAAAACAAGTTGGCGTATCAGATGATCAAGAAGCTAAAGATCTACACGGGTCCTGATCACCCCCACACTGCACAACAGCCTGAAACACTCCAGCGAACTGGCAAAAAAGTTTCGTAACCCGAAACGTCTGTCAATCGCACACTCCCAACAACACAACCCTAAGCAGCATTTGAACCTATGGTCGCCGTCAAAAAGGACAAGATTACCGGAGATGCACTCGGCACTGGCCGACGAAAAAGCAGCGTAGCCCGCGTACGTGTACGCCCCGGAAGTGGAACGATCACCGTCAACAGCAAGCCCATGTCGGACTACTTCGTGAACGATCAGCATCAGGCTGCGATCGTTGCGACCCTTTCGGCAGTTGAGAAGTCCGATCAGGTTGACGTCCTGGTTCGCGTCTCGGGTGGTGGTATGACAGGCCAAAGTGGAGCCGTTCGCATGGGTCTGGCTCGTGCGTTGGTTAGCATGGACGAAGCTCTCCATGAAGCTCTTCGTGAGGGCGGGTTCTTGACTCGTGACTCGCGTATGAAAGAACGTAAGAAGCCCGGTCTTCGAGGTGCTCGTCGCGGCGTCCAGTTCAGCAAACGATAACTCGTTTGCGTTCTCCTGATCGCCTCGCTGAGCTGCTTGAGCCAAGGCTGTAGAAGACATCGATATTCCACCTCTCGGGGGGTGGAATAGAAAAAATGTCCCGCACCATCGTGCGGGCAGCGCATATTGTGCTCATTGTTGAACTTGTGGCTCACGCTTGACCATTCCGATGTGAATAGTGTCATTGCCACTCTCTCGAACATCGATACAACCGGTGTCTTGGTGATTCCGTTTCACCTTTCGAGAGCGATTCCTGTTTTGAGGTTTGGTTTTGGGAAATAAAGAAGAGGCCTTCGAAGTCGAAGGCACCGTCACACAAGCTTTGGCAAACACTCGATTTCGTGTGCAACTGGAGACAGGCAGCGAAGTCATGGCACACGTTGCCGGCCGAATGCGAAAACACTTCATCCGTATCGTTCCCGGCGATAAGGTCCGGGTAGAGCTGTCACCCTACGATCTTACGAAGGGTCGAATCGTCTATCGCGAGAGATAGGAGAGCACACCCTTCTTCAGAGGGAGTGTTCAAAATGACCGCAGGCGACTTGGATGGCAGAATCGAGCCAAGCCGTAATTGATCGCCTCGCTTAGGCAATCATCCGCCCGGTATTTAGATAAACTACTTATGAAATTTGGCTGGGCGCGCCCCAACTTGGATTGCTCGTAGCCAAATCAAAGTGGCTTTTTTTAGAAGAGTCCCGAAACTGTCGCTACGGTTCACGGGTACATAGTAGTATCTGAGCCTGAGCAAACTGGCTGCGATTCTGGTTCGTCTTGATCGCACGTCACCGTTCGGTTGTTCAAAATTCCAAACAGTCAAATTCCAATACTCCGGCGGGCTTTTTGTTCCGTCAGTCACAGCTTCCCAAAGGAAGGTTTTTACAATGGTGTTCTCGAATCGTTTGATTCGCCGTGGCTTGATGGCCTCCGCGATGGCCATGGGGCTCCTACTGTCGGCTCCCACCTCGTGGTTGCCTCAAGCAACCGCCCAGGACAGCGATGCTGCATCCAACGAGCCCGTCCTTGTTGTGACTCTCGGGTCTGTCAACAAGCTGACACAGGACATCAATTATGTCACCGGGGTCGCTGGTCAAGCACAAGCTGGTGGAATGTTCGGTCTGCTCGCAGGCACGTTCACACAGGGTCTGGACATGACTCGACCGATCGGCGTAGTCGTTTCCATGGTTGATGGGATGCCCCAGCCACTCGCCTTGCTTCCTACCAGCGACATCAAAACAGTGCTGAAGCGACTGGAAGCTCAAACAGGCCCATACGACGAAGAAAAGGATGGCACACTGCGAATCATCGTGGGTGCGAACGTAGTTCACATCCAACAGAAGGGTGACTGGGCAGTCATGGGCACCGCCAAAGACGTCTTGGCTTTGGCCCCGGAAGACCCCAGTGCTTTATTTAAAGGCATGGGCAACAAGTACGACATCGCCGTTCGAATGAAAATGCAGCAGATCCCTGCGGAAACACGTGGCATGCTGACGACTCAACTCAAGATGGGCTTTGAGCAGGCGATGGCACTGCAAAATGGCCCCGACGCAGAAGCCAGTCGCGAGACTGCAGAAAACGCCATTGAGCAACTTGAGCAACTGATCGAAGATACCGACCAACTGCAGTTTGGATTCAACATCAATCAAGCCGAGCAGAAAATCACCATGGGTGGCAGCTACACAGCCGTTGCCGGAAGTAAGCTTGCAACGATGTACGACGGCACGAAAGCCATTCCTTCTCAGTTCGCTTCGGTGATCCGTGAAGATGCTGCAGCCTACCTTCACCAAGCTGCTTCAATCAGCCCAGAAGCGATTCAAGACAGCAAGGCTAGTATGGAAGCATCCTTGGGTGCTGTCCGTTCTGCGTTGGATAGCCAAGCTGGTCTCACTGACAGCCAACGTGATGATATCAATGCCTTGGTAGATCGGATCATTGAACTTTCGGTCAAGTCCGCCTCAGAGGGGAAAAGTGATCTCGGTGCTTTGCTGTTGGCAGATCAAGACGAAGGATTCAAGTTCGTGTTCGGTGCATTCGTTGCTGACGGCAATGAAGTTGCGGCAATCGCCAAAGAGGTTGCAGCCAAAGTTGAAAACGAGCCAGGTGCACCCGAGTTCAAATTTGATATTGGCGATTACAACGGCGTTACCATGCACTTGGTCGAGGCTGACATCCCAGCATCACAGGACGAAGCCCGTCGCATGTTCGGCGACAAACTGCGTGTCCATATCGGCACCGGCAAGCAGTCCATGTACTTAGCATTTGGCAAAGGCAGTGACAGCCTTATGAAAGAGCTGATCGACTCCGGCAAAAAGAAGACTTCGGCTGACCGTCCCGTCGGTCAAATGCGAATGACCATGATGCCTATGTTGAAGTACGCCCAGTCGATCGAGTCCAACGACGCTTTGGCTGCCATGATTGATGCCTTGACGAGATCACCTGATGAGGGCGACATGAGCATCGTTGCTGAATCAATTGAGAATGGCCAGAAGTTCTCAGTCGATATCGGTGAAGGCATCCTTCAAGCAATCGGCGCTGCGGTACAACAGGCACAGCAGGCGTTGCCTGCTGGTCAGTTCTAACCGGCCCTTTTCAACGAAGTACATTTTCTGAAAATGTGTCGTGAATGACGATTACAAAGACCGCCGGAAATCCCACCGGCGGTCTTTTTTTATTGATTCATGTGGTAAACCAGAACGAAAGGATGCCAACACTGTGAACCCTGGAAAAAGAAAGAAGATCTTCGCAGTCTGCTTTGTCGTCGGCATGGTCGGCGGTTACTACTACTATCAAACACTTGAAAGCTCCTCCACTGAGGTCATCAACGCTGCACCTACCGCGACTGAAACAACATCCAATGCTGCGATGACGATGTCTGATGTGCTCGACATGGCTAAATCAGCAAGAACACATCTTTCAACAACATTGAATGACTACACCGCTCGTTTCGTCAAACAGGAACAGGACGCCACTGGAAATATGACACCTGAATCTGAGATTCAGATGAAGGTACAAACACGTTGCCGCAACGAAAACAATGACGCTCCCATGCGTGTTTACCTCGCGTTCAATGCGCCTAAAAACCTGAAGGGGCGTGAAGTCATCTGGGGCGCTGATCTCTTTGACGGGACGATGGCCGTCCATGAAGTCGGCCTATTACTTGGATTGAAAACCTTATGGCTCGATCCAACAGGCTTCCTCGCCATGCAGGGACAGCGATATCCCATTAGCGAGATTGGCATTATGAAACTGATCGACAAACTGATTGAACGTGGAGAAAAGGATCGGGACAACCCCGACATTAGCGTCAACATCATCACGGATCAGAAACTGGATGACATACCGACCGAGGTGATCCAAATCCGCCGCAGCAAGCCCTCGAACGAAGAAGACGACTTCTCCTTGGCCGAAATCACCCTCGATCCCGAACGCCAATTGATCCTTGGCTACCGAGCCTTTGGCTGGCCGGATGAACCGGAAGGTGACCCAGTCTTGCTTGAATCGTACACCTACCATGATGTGAAAACCAACGTGGGACTCACTGACGCTGATTTTGATCCAAAGAATTCAGAATACAATTTCCCGGCGCTGTAACAATTAAACGCGTGGCTACGAAAAGAACACCTGCCCTGCCAACTAAGAATGCTACAAGCACCTAAAATGACACTTCTCAACACTTCGTTGCATGTGTCGATGCCACACAAATGATTGTGCCACATGATTCTGCCGGCACGTACTCAAACTACCTTTGCTATTTTCACCCGAAGGCCTGAATACCAATGATCAATGACCACCTACAGCATCGCTTTACTGTTTTCATTGCTGCGTTTATTTCCTCATCGTTTGCCTCTTCATCGTTCGCCATGGCTGATGATTTTCCGCAGTGGCGCGGGGTCAATCGTGATGGCGTAATTAATGAAAACAATCTGATGCAGGACCTGCCTGAAGGCGAACTGCCGCGAAAATGGTCCGTGCCGATTGGATCAGGTTACAGTGGCCCCACTGTGGCAAAGGGAAAGGTTTATGTGACGGATCGCGGTATCGGGGAATCGGACAACCAAGTCGAACGCATCCTGTGTTTCGATGAGGAAACCGGGAAGCAGGTGTGGGAACACAGCTACAAAGTCAATTACAACGACGATGAATACAACATTGGCTACAAAGCGGGTCCGCGGGCAGCTGTCACCATCCAGGACGGGAAGGCAATTTCAGTTGGTGCGATGGGAGACTTAAAGTGCCTCGATGCAACATCCGGCCAAATCATCTGGGAACATCAACTGGCGAGTGAATACAAGGTCAAGATGCCAATCTGGGGCATCACTGCCGCACCACTGATTTACGAAAACTTGGTGATTCAAATTGCTGCTGGCTCTGCTGGCGCATGCGTGGTCGCGTTTGATCTGCAAACTGGTAAAGAAAAGTGGCGAGCGATTGATGAACTTGCTGGCTACAGTGCACCTATCATGATCCGTCAGGGTCAGCAGGATGTCGCCGTATGCTGGACGGGCGAGAGCGTGACTGGCTTGGATCCAAACACGGGCAAGACTTTATGGAGATTGCCCATGGAATCAAGAAACATGCCGATTGGTGTCGCGACTCCAGTCACGTCAGGTAAATATCTCTTTGTATCGTCTTTTTATGACGGCTCAATGTTGATCGAACTGAACCTTGAAAAACCTGAAGTCAAACAGGTATGGCGGCGAATTGGCAGAAGTGAACGCAACACTGATTCCCTGCACTGCATGATCAGCACTCCTTTGATTAAGGGAGATTACATTTATGGCGTCGACAGCTACGGTGAACTAAGGTGCTTGGACCTGACCACCGGTGACCGTATCTGGGAAGATACCACCGCCGTTCCAAAAGCTAGATGGGCAACCATCCATACAATGCGAGATGGGGATCGGGAAATCATGCTGAATGACCAAGGTGAATTGATTTTTGCAAACCTGACCCCCAAAGGCTTCGAGGAATCGTCGCGAACAAAGTTACTTGACCCCACGCTTCGACAACTTCCACGACGAAACGGTGTGACCTGGGCTCACCCCGCGATAGCCAATGGTGTCATCTTTGCACGAAGCGACAGTGAGTTGGTCGCAGCTCCTCTGACCCAATGATGATGAACATGAAAACCACTTCTCGCCTCAGTTGCATGGCAATCGCTCTTCTCGGCATTCAACTGACTGTTGGTTTTCACATAGCATTCGGGAAACATCCTGACATTGTCATGATTGCTATCGATGACCTGCGTCCGATGCTCGGGTGCTATGGTGATCGAAGGATCAAGAGTCCCAACATTGATGCACTAGCGAAGAGTGGAATTGTTTTTGAGCGCGCGTATTGCCAATACGCAAAGTGCGGCACTTCACGGTTGTCGCTGATGTTGGGCCTCAGACCGGACACCATTGGAATTTTCAGCAACAAGGCAACGGAAGCTGAAAAATTCCGCGCAAATCATCCTGATCTGGACTCAATCGCCAGCTGGTTGAAAAAATCGGGCTACTACACGCGGAGCTTTGGAAAAATTTATCACGATGGCTGGGACCATCAAAATGATTGGTCAACCGACTCGCATCCCGGACGCGACGGGGAAATGCTTGAAGTCACAGACATCCAGAATGTCTTCGGACCAACGATTATCGCCGAGCGATTGGACTGCCCTGTCCTGCAGGCTCCTGAGGTTCAGGATGACCACCTGTTTGCCGGTCGCATGACAACGAAAGTCATTGAAACCATCAATCACTTCGACGCCCCGAACCCTCTTTTTCTGGCCATTGGTTTTCGAAGACCCCATTTGCCATTCGTCGCACCTAAATCCTACTTTGATAAATATCAGGTCGATGATTCATGGTTAGCCACCAATCAGCGTCCGACTGCAGACACACCGTTAATGGCATGGTTCAACTCAGATGGGTACGTAGGTTCGGCTCGAAAAGCCGGATTAAGCATGCCGCTGCGTCCTGACTTTGACGAGGCAAGAGATTGGAACGGCTACGAGATGCGGAGTTATCGAGGCGTTCCTAACAAGGGTCCGATTCCCCGCGCGACGCAACTCGAGTTGATCCATGCTTACGCAGCGTGTATCAGCTATGTCGACGCTCAAATTGGTCGCGTTCTGGAGCACATGAAACAGTCACCGAGATTCAAAAATGCAGTGATTGTCTTGTGGTCTGATCACGGTTGGCACTTAGGTGAACACTCAGCCTGGGGAAAAATGACCAATTTTGAAATCGCCACGCGTGTTCCATTGATCATATCCGCTCCCCACGTAATACCGGGTCGTACCGAACACCTCTCAGAATTGGTTGATCTCTATCCAACGCTCTGCGATCTCGC
>Ga0315332_10000065_pt1 | contig 32674 bp, 21 predicted proteins | sample M110034915metaG_FD_203455 | JGI IMG/M metagenome (GOLD analysis project Ga0315332, IMG submission 203455) | Ammonia-oxidizing marine archaeal communities from Monterey Bay, California, United States - M1 100m 34915 | ecosystem: Environmental > Aquatic > Marine > Intertidal zone | place: USA...
ACCTGATTCTTGGTTACCTGATTCTTGGTTACCTGATTCTTGGTTACCTGATTCTTGGTTGCCCGAGTCTTGGTTGCCCGATTCTTGGTTACCCGATTCTTGGTTACCCGATTCTTGGTTACCTGATTCTTGGTTGCCCGAGTCTTGGTTGTTTTCCTGTTCCTGTTTGCGTTTCTCTTCTAGGAAATCACGGATGCGTTCGAACGCCTCCCCATCATGTTCGGGACTCTGCTCACTGCTTTGTCCGCTGTCACCATTTTGCTGTGAATCCGTCGGATCGCCTGACTGTTGCTTGTTGGCATCGCTGGTTTGCCCACCTTGGTTTTTTGGGTTCCCACCGTCAGTGGCGTCACTGCTCTGGTCGTCATTGTCTTGGCTTTGGTTTCCTTCGGATGTGTTGCTTCCACTTTCTGACTTTTGGGAATCGTTGGTTTGATCGCCTTGGTTTTCTGAGTTACCACCTCCATTGGAATTCTCATTATCTTGGTCTTCGTTACTGCTGTTTCCCTGTCCGCTGCCGCTGGAGTTTTCACCATTGTCGGATGTGTCACTGTCATTTGGTTCCGATTCCTGGTCTCCCTTTTCTTGTCCATTTCCACCCTGATCATTCTGCTGGTCGGAAGATTGTTCACCTTTCGAGTTTCCTTGCTTGGACGTTGAATCACCGCCCTGTTGTTCGCCGGTTTGGGAGTCAGCACCTTCTGAACCACCTGATCCTCCGCCCCCCTGCTGCTGCTCACCTTGGTCGCTATTCGACTGTTCCTCTCCTTGTTGGCCAGAGTCTTGATGGTCGCTCGCGGGTCGCTCATCAGGTTCGGAGAGACCACCAGCGTTGGGATCGTTTGGTTCGGGAAGTCTTGATGCAGCAGTGATTTTGATTTCGATTGGATCGCTTCGGGTAACGTTCGGCTCCAGTTTGACCGTTTCGTCACTCGCGCGATTATCCGTTGCTACGGCAACGATCTGAACTGAAGATCCAATCGGTAGACTATGTTCAGCGGGGCGAAAGCGATATTCAGAGACTTGGTTGCCTTTCTGACCAGTGTCATGGCTCCAAAGGACTGGCTCAGCGATCAGGTTCAGGCTGGTTCGGATTTCCAGTTGTACATGCTTCAGTCCATAATCCGGATCAGACGCATGCACCTCGATAACTTGCTGTGCATCGACTGGAACCTCTTTGGGCGACTGGAATGGCATCGTGATCGATACCTCCGGTGGCAAATCGGACACGATGCGGATGGGATAAACGATCGGCTCGGAGTTTCTTTGGCCGGTCGAGTCATGGACCACAATCCGATAGCTGTCCTGCTCAACGGCAGCTGACCGCCCTGCAGGTGTGCGAAGCGTAAAGACGAAATCAAGTCTGGTTCCATCTTCGCTGATTATCAATTCTTTGGCGCCGGCAGTGGCTTGTACACGATCACCACGCAGACGCGGATTGAACTCAATTTGTGCCTTCGTAACTGGGCGATTGGTGGTTGCCAAAATCCGCACCTGTGTCCCCACGAGTCCAGCAATGCTTCCGCTGCTGCTGGTGTGAGGTGATTCGCCTGTGTATTGCGGCGGCTGATACTTAACGGATTCCAAAGCAACAACTGGTAAATCTTGTACCCGCAACCGAAACGGACCCGCTGTCGCGTCACCCGCGGTGATGGTGTATGGGACGACACCACTCGCTTTGTGAGGCAGCTGCAGCTTGCCGACGAACCGATTTGAGTCAGTATCCAGAGTAAGTTCTAGTTTTTCCCGACCCGAGGGTAAGTCCCACTGGCATGTAACTGACTCTTCAGCACGGAGTCCCACGACAGTCGCGGCAATCTCGACGTCGCGGCCAGCAACCGCTTCAATATCACCCGGTAAAACATCATTGATTGTGACTCTTTGAGCGGGTGCAATACTTGCGACGGGAACAGCAAGTCTTTGAACTGACTGCCACGCATTTTTGGGCGACGCCACGGAGTATCCCAGCAGGATCGCAAACGCCACCGCGGTAGCGATCCACCAACGAAAATTCCCGACAGCTTCCTCGGGTATCTCGTCGTGGTTCTTCAAGCGTCCGGCAGTGAGTGAACCCATCGAGCGGACAACACGTGTTTGTAAGTCGCTTTTTTGACCTTCTTGTCTCAATGTTACATAGCTGGTCAAAGAATGACGCAGTTCGGGCAGATTTTTCTCCAGAGCTCGGGCGGCATATTCTGGACACACCGTGCTGCCGAATAGAGGTAGCACTCGACGTTTGATATACCAACTGGCCAGGCCAAGTAAACCAAGGAATACGATGCACCGCACCACGACAGTTGGTGAGTAGACCCACTGGTCGACCACTAGCCAGGCGAAGACCGCGACAATCGAGGCGATGGCGAGTTTTAGTCCCGTTCGTATCAACTCAGCCCACCAGAGTGATCGACGGGCATCCTCGATCCGTTCGTTGATCAGTTGATCAGCACCATTCGACTTTTGCTGCGGGCCGCGCGCGGGGGATGGGGGTGCCGGAGGTGGAGGTGCGATTGTGGCCATGGCTGATTGCCAAAGAGACGGAAGAAACTTGCTAGTCCTATTATAGGCTCAGTCGAACGGACCCCTTTTCACTCTTGCTCTTATTCTGCAAACAAACCCGGTTTACCCCGTTGTCAGCGTGCTAGGTGAACTTTGGCATCGTTGTCGAACAAGGACATTGAAAGGATCTGAAAATACGGTTCAACTACCTAATGTGGCCAAAATGACCTTTGGCTGCGGATTTGTACGTGAATACGAGTGTCAGTGTGGGGATTTTCCCCATAAGTGGTTCGCCGCCATGATACACTTCCAGTAACTTCAACCTCATCCTCGCAATCGATATTATCCATGAGATATGCATTCCGTTTGGCAGAGCTACTCGGTCACACTCCAGACCGCCGGAAACGTCCCGGCACGATTAAATCGATTGTCGAGCACACCGGTTTGGATCGCCATCAGGTCGCCTCGTTACTAAAAAATGAGGCTAAGTACATCCCACTCGATGCCCTGTCGCGGATTTGTGACTACCTGATCGATCACGGTTATGCCAACGCTGACCAATTACCGGGAGCTTTGTTTGCTGTTAACGCGGAGAATTTCTGGGAGTTGTTGGCTCGGCGTGGTGAAATCGAGATTGTCCTTGGGGTCCGCGAAAACCCAGCGACCCAGTCTCCAGATAGTGCCACTGTGGTTGCCAGCGATGCAGTTCTGTTTGGCGAACTCCTGAACGGTGTTTCCACTTTGGGTGGGGCGGCCAAGCATCAGGGTTCATCGGATGACGATGATGGAAAAAAATTGACGGTTCCGATGCCAGATCGTATCCAGCAATCGTTGGTGTGGAGTCCCGGTGAAGTGTCCTTGGAAGACGCGCGAGGTCGAGCGACGGAGGTGTTTGATGGCTTTGTCGATGCTCAGGGAGACCGCGGGATGGTTTGCATCGGTAGTGTGAAGAGTAATCCGGTGGTCGAGCTTCTCTTTGCAGATGCTTTCGGCTGCACTCCGTTTGTAACCGAGGATGATGTGGATGATGTTTCGGCACGTTCTTGTCCTTTCTTTTTGCGTTACCGAGATAGTGATCCTCAACCAGGAGGAGCTTCTGCTGGGCTGCGGCTCAGTAAGAACGAAGATGCTCCGGACCCGGGATTTTATTACGAGAACGATGATGGAACTTGGTCTTACGCTGGCGGTGACAACAAAGACACTGCTCTCGTCTTCTATCTGTTCCGCGAAGCGCTCGGCAGGCTGGATATGGTCCTGAGCGGATTTTCAGGTCGTGCCACTCGACTGCTGGCCAAAACGTTGGCGATTCGTGGAGAAGAATTTTGGCCGCCTGTTTACGAGGAAGGTGGCGTGCAGATCGGTGCCTACCTGGTCCAGTATGACAACACGGACACCAAGCCAAGTCGAGACGATTTATTGTTCAACCCTGGGGGAGCTGCCGAGATCATGCCGTTGTCACGGGAAGCAATCGCAAAGCGTATCGCGCGGCGATAGTGAAGCGGTTCGCACGGGCTGGCGTTCACGGCTAGGCCACAGAGTCATCGCCTCGCTGATAAATTTCGAACAGCCCTCTCATGGTGAGGGTGTTGGCTGCTTTTCAGGCAACGACCAGCTTTCATCAAAAAAGCCTTGTGCAATGACTTCGCCAGCAAATATGGCATCGTCTTTGGAATCAATGTCGAGAATTGCCCAGTCGGGCAACATGGGGATTTGCCGCGAATTGCTGACGTTTGAAAATTCCCGGTAAGTCATGCCGCTGTTGATAACAACGTAGCGTTTTGGGTTGCGAGGGTTTGGAAAACAAAACGCTGGCACGCACTTCTCAGCTTCAAATTTGCGGGTCCCAACTTCCAGAGTTTCTTTGGTCCACTGGATGGGTAAGTTCGCGGCAATGCTTCGTAGGTACTGGTTGCTGTAAAAGTCACCGAAGCAAATCAGGTGGTTGTTCTTGATTTGTTCTTCTGTAATTTCCGTGTCGAGCACGACATTCACGTCTCCCCGCATCAAACGACTCCATCTCTCCTTGGCGTATTCGAATTCCTTGTTGATCCACCGCTGAGTCGTTCCATGCTGAGCAGGTCGGCTGGGTGCAACAAACAGGAATTTGTCACAGAACGCATCGTCAATTGGGCCTTGTAGTCCTGGCTGCTTTCTCAGTTCTGGGTCGCTTTGTTCGACGACTTTCCACGTCTTTTCCTTGGCGAACTCACATTGCACACCCGGCGCGTCACTCCAGTCATCCAAGTAGAAGATTTGTCCATCGATTTGGGCTTTGACGCGTTGGTCAGTTTCAGGCCACGCTGATTCACGAAAATCAATCTCGAAGTGTGTAATGCCGTTAGTTTTGATTGAGAGCGATCCGTCTTTCATGATTTGTCCCTCGATACGACTCGGCTTCCAATGAGACTGGAGCCCAGTGATCTTCAGCCAACCGATTTTGTTGTACCGCAATGTGTAAGTTGTGAAGTCAATTTTGGTTCGTGGCAATTCTGTTGGATGTTTTGCCCATTCTGTTAATGTGGCGTCGATAATTTTTGCAGAGTCAACATCGATCTTGTGCCCCATGTTCTTGCCGATGATGTAGGGGATCTCAATCCCGAGCGTGTTGGTTTTGGCCATCACACGATCAGCTGCCTGCTTTTGTTTATCTTTCTCGCCGCTGTAGGGGATCGTGCGAGTGTTCTTGAGATTGTTGACCCACGGTAGGACGTCGTACCAGTTCATCAGTTGCTTTCGCGTTGCATCAATGACGTAAGGTGTTTTTTCTGTCCAACCTTGGTAGACGACCGTGTCTACAAATCCTGCGCCCGGATTCGCTGCGTACCAACGTCCAGGGTCGTGGACTGCAAATTGCCAGCAGCCCGCTCCACCCATTGAAAATCCACGGATCGAGAGGCGTTGGTTGTCGAGGGTGGCAATTTTTCCAAGATGGGCTAACGCCTCATAAACATCGGTTTCACCCGCAAACTTGAAAGCGTTGCAGTGTCTTCCAAATGGATGCAAGACGATGGTGTTTTTTGGGGTGTATTGACCAGTCCTGGTCATCCGCTCGTGAAGGAACGGGATTTCAGTTTTTGTGTCACCGCGTCCATGCAGCCAAACGTCTGTGCGGTAAGACGTTTCTGGTCCTTTGTAGTCAACGGGGATGACAATCCCGTAAGGTTGGACTGAATTGTCGATCGTTGAACGAAAGCCTCCCACTAACAATTGTGGTTTGTTTCGCTTCTCTTGGCGAAAACCGAGCAGCCTCAGTTGGCGGTCTCCTTGTTTGACGGCTTCCAATCGTCGTTCACCCTCATTCAATAAGTCATCCGCAATTTTTGTTTCTGATTGCCGAAAAAAAAGATTTTGCTCAAGGGCAAGACGAACAGCACGAACCAGCACTTCTACATCTGGTTGCCAGGCGTCTGCATCTGAGCTTGTGGCGGCTAATTTGTCGATCTGCTGCTGGACTTTCAGTACCCTACTGTTCAGCATTTCGCGAACTGACGGGTCAATGTTTTTGCCTTCAGGCGGTAGTCGCTTGAACTCCTGTGCTGATGTGATCGAGCATAGGAGTATGAACATGCAAGAGACGATCGATTTCATTAGTTTTGTCACTTTTTGACTCCAGAGATCCAGATAAAAAAGTCGCCCCAGACGGGAGAGACTGAGTGGTGTCAGCCGTTGGCCGACATGTTCAGACGCCTGTTCGCGTTTTTCACTACCGGTATCAAGCGACCTCGCTGGTCGAGTGACTTGGCCGCAGCACAACAGCAGGGCGTTTGTAGATGACTGCCGCACTTTGGTTTGCTTGGTGAGTCCTTAATCAGGCCGAAATCCTGTCTTCATCACCGTGCAGACAGCCCTTCCTGAAATGTGACCTATGATTGGAGCGCGAGAACGCTTGCAGTCACATCCGGCTTCATGATACTGCAGGGTTCGAGTTCTGGGTCCAGCAGCAGGCCATACCCATCAGGCATGTATTCCAGCATTGCGGATCCGTTGACGAGTATCCCATCCACGGACTCATCCTCTGCAAAGAGATCATCCATCTCATCTACAAAAGCTTTCGCATTATCTTCACTGGTAAACGCGATCAGCACCTCAACATCTTCTAGTTCCGCTGTCAGTGCCCCAACGTTTTCTTCTTCGTTTTCACCAGCCTTGGAGGTGCTGAGCAGAATAAACTCACTCGCGAGGATCGTGCTATGAATATCTGGCACGTCGCCGTTGGTGATCGCTTCGTGGACATTCGGGGTTGGATCAGACATGGCACTTCGTTGTCGGTTATCGGGGCTTGCGGTAGCGGTGTATCCGCTTTGGTCAGCTAAAGAGTATACCGTCAGATAGACAAAGTGTGACCGCAGCATTGCATGCAATGCTGCTGAAAGCGATTACGTGCTAACTGAGTACAGTGACGAGTCAGTGTGGTCCGGGATTTTGCACGAATGTGAAATCGGCAGGGTAAAAGTGACTTTGGAAGAGCGTTTCGTCGGTTTCGAGATGCTCATGCCAAACCTGCAAGTCAGTGGTTTTTTGTGCTAGATTGTCGAGCTGAATAGTCGAGTTGACGAGCTGTTGCAGAACGAGTTTTGACCTTGGAGTGGAAGGGTCGAAATCTGGTGGGTGTCGGTGCTAACGCTGGCGACCGCGGAAGATTTGATGCTGTTGGTCGGTGAAGAGGGTGCAGGTTGCAGGTGTTTGGAATAGCGAATAGATAGACAGAGTCGTATTGAAATGCACAGTGAAACGGATCCGATTGGAGGCGATGAACAGACGCTTCTCACTCCGCTGCAGTTTCTGCCGGGCATGGGGCCAGTTCGTGCACAGCGGTTTGGTCGCCTGGGATTGCGCAACGCCCAGGATGTGATGTTTCTGTTTCCGCGTGACTACGAGTACCCCGCACCCACTGCGACGGTGGATTCCTTGGAGGAGGGTGAGCCAGCTGCCTTGGTTGGGAAAGTCGTTGATGCGGAGTTCGTTTCGAGGCGGCCCGGACGATCGATGTTTGCTGCCCTGATTCAAAATGAATCGGGGGTTGTGCGAACTCTGTTTTTCAATCAGCCCTTTCGTGCTGATCAACTAGAGATAGATCAAGCCGTTCTGATTTCTGGTACGCCAAAGATGAACGGAATGAGAATGGAATTTGTCCATCCAAAAGTGACATTGCTGGACGATGCTGAAGATGTGCCAGAGCCGAGAATACTTCCCGTCTATCCTTTGTCTGACGGCATCAAGCAGTCGGAGGTCAGGCGTGTTGTTGCGGAAACAACAGAACGGCTGGCTGATCAATTGGTGGAAGTCATGCCCGACTCCCTGCGACATGCGGCGGCGCATGAGTTGCGGCAATGTGGTGTCGCGTTGGAAGGGGATCTTGTAAAAATCGCTACGGCTTTGAAGTCACTGCATCAACCCGAGTCGCGCGAGCATTTACTCGCTGCCAGAATGCGTCTGGTGTTTCAGGAACTGTTGGTTATGCAGTTAGCATTGGCCATGAGGCGTCGTAAATTGACAACCGATTTGCATTCACCACCGCTGGCTGCAAGTGCGATCATCGATGCGAGGATTGTGAATCGTTTTCCATTTGAATTGACGGGTGATCAGAAAACGGTGATCGGCGAAATCAGTCGTGATATGGCGCGTCAATTTCCGATGAATCGTTTGCTGCAAGGCGATGTGGGTAGTGGCAAGACCGTCGTCGCCGTTTATGCCATGATGCTGGCAGTTGCCAACGGACATCAGGCCGCGTTGATGGCACCCACGGAGGTGCTGGCTCGACAGCACTTTCAGACACTGACTGAGATATTGGCTGAAAGTCGGGTCAGTGTGGGGTTGCTGTGCGGTTCACTTACAACGAGTGAACGACGGAGTGTGATCGAATCGACTGCGGCGGGGTCCATCGATCTGTTGGTGGGAACCCAGGCTTTGATTTATGGGGGAATTGATTTTAAGTCGCTTGGACTATGTGTGATTGATGAGCAACACAAGTTTGGCGTTGCTCAGCGAGTCGCATTGCGAAGTGGTGGTGTTGACCCTCATTATCTTGTGATGTCGGCGACACCAATTCCAAGGTCTGTGGCGATGACTTTGTTTGGTGATGTTGAGTTGAGCACCCTTCGGGAAAAACCACCGGGACGGGGGAAAGTCAGTACGTATTTGGCGCATGATGGATGGAAAGATCGCTGGTGGACTTTTGTTCGAGAGCGACTCGACGAAGGACGCCAGGTGTTTGTGGTGGCACCACGTGTTTCCATACCCACAAACGAGGGTGAAGCGGGTGAAGATGTGGCATCGGTTGAAGCAGTCTTCGAAGATTTATGCAACGGTGCCTTGGCAGATTATCGTCTGGGTTTATTGCACGGACGCATGCATCCTGAGGAGAAGCAGTCCATCATGGAGGCGTTTGCTGCAGGGAAAATACAAGTTCTGGTTAGCACCACGGTGATTGAAGTTGGCATCAACGTCCCCAACGCGACAGTGATGACCATTCTTGGTGCGCAGCGTTTCGGACTGGCTCAACTGCATCAATTGCGAGGTCGTGTTGCTCGCGGCGGCCATGAAGGGCATGTTGGTGTTTTCACCGATGGTGACACTTCACCCGAGGACAATGAACGCTTGCAGGTTTTTGAGCAAACCGACGATGGATTCGAATTGGCCGAAGCAGATTTTCGACTGCGCGGTCCCGGGGACATGCTTGGCAGACAGCAAAGTGGGTTGCCACCGATGAGGATCGCTGACTTGATTCGTGATCAAGATGTGCTCATTGCTGCTCGTGCAATAGCGCAGTCAATGATTGATGCAGATCCAGATCTTAGCGGCGAGGGACTGGGCGAGCTTCGGAGTCAGGTTTTGAGGCGATATGGAAAGCGTATGAACCTTGGCGATGTCGCCTGATTACACAAGCTGTCCGTCCACTAGTTTCTTGCGTTCTTTCATCGCGTTTGCCAGTGCGTCGCTGTGTGTGACGGCGATCAAAATCGCCCCAGAAGCTTGCTGCAGTTTGAGAAGAAGTTCACTGATTGACTCTGCGGTTGCACGATCTAAATTGCCCGTGGGCTCATCGGCCAGAATCAAGGATGGATTCATCAATAGTGAGCGTGCGATCGCAACTCGTTCACGCTCGCCCCCAGATAATTCGCTGGGAAGGTGATCATCTCGGTCAGCCAATCCAACAGACTCAATCAGTTCGTGGGCACGACTCACCTGGTCGGTCGAGGTTTTTCCCAATGCGAGAGCGGGTACGAGTACGTTTTCAAGCACGGATAACTGCGGAAGCAGATGATGGTCTTGGAATACAAATCCGATGTGCTGGTTGCGAAACTGTGCTAAGGCATTTTCATCCAGCTCGAATGGATCAACCCCATTGATGCTGACAGTTCCCGAGTTGGGATGGTCGAGTGTCCCGAGGATTTGTAACAGAGTGCTCTTACCGCTTCCACTGGGGCCAACGATAGCCACCGAATCACCTGCAGATAGTTCTAATGAAACATCCTGCAGGACTTTCAGCGTTTGGGTCGAACCGGGAAATGACTTGGTGAGATTTGATACCACCAAATGATGTGCAGCCTTGGATTCGTTCATCTGCATAACTGACAAAGTGCGAGCGTTGCGAGGCCGTAAAATGTGTATTCAACGTCAGCGGTCTGATCGAGCGTGAAGCCGACGAATCCACCCTCGGGTGATTGCATGGACAAAGCATATCGACTGATTGCTTCGATGTTCACCTCAGGGGTCGAGTTCAGGTCGGACAAAGTCAATAAGCCGGTGAATGAACTCAGTAAATCAGCAAAGGGGATCCGGGTATTTGCGGTAAAACCACCTTCGTCAGACTGCATTTCCGTGAGGAATTCGGCAGTGTTTTGTTGTTCGTCCGGCTTGAGTTTGCCGAGTGCTTTGAGGGTTCCGATGGCCGCAGCGGTTGGATTCACACCCGGTCGTTTCGCCGCTCGGATTTCAAGGTATCCACCTTCAAGCTGCTTTTGTGATTCCAGGAAAGCTTCAATGCCATCGATGTTCGGAGTGGGAATCTCGATCAATTGATAACAGAGGATCGAGAGGAAAGTCTGATAGGTGCTGCCGGCCCTGCCCTCCGGTGTTTTGGCAAAACCGCCGTCATCGGTTCGCAGCGTGGAGAGTAGGTCAGAGACATTCTGCCGCCAATTCAGATCCTCGTCAGGAATGACAATCTCGCCTACTGCCAGCTCTACGATGGCTGATCCGAAGATCAAGGAAATCAAATCAATGATCGACTCTTTGCGGGTCAGACGCTGTTTCAAAAATAGGGCGGCACGGCCTCCAATTTCCGCGTCAAGGGCGTCGAGAATCCACAGTCCACGCAGGGCAAAGGCCGTGTAATACGGATCGCTTTCGCCTTCACGGCCAGCAAAGCCCCCGTCGTCACGCTGCTGGGCGATTAACCACTGGGCATGCCGGGAACGCAGCGATGGATCCAGTTGGGATGCACCGATTGCCAGTTGCAGTGTCAATTCCTGAAGGTACGGAACGCTCACGCAATCCCTTGCGGATTGAAGTACTGGGGTTCATTGCCCTCTTTCCATTTGATGTTGCAACCAATCGAGGGTGTTTGTTGCTCAGAGGGACTTTGACCACTCAAGACAGCATCGATTGCTGCCCGAAGGTCTTCACCCGTGACAGGAGTATCACTCTTGGGTCTGCTGGAGTCGAGTTGTCCTCGATAGGCAAGTTTTTGCTCGCTGTCGAAAAGATAAAAATCTGGTGTACACGCAGCGGCATACTTTTGAGCGACTTCCTGCGATTCATCAAATAGATAGGCGAACTGATAACCTCGCTCGGCCTTTTCGGTGGCCATCGCCTGCAATGAATCATCCGGATATTTTTCAGCGTCATTGCTGCTGATTGCAACAACGGACAAGCCCAGCGGCATGTAATCGTCAGACAGTGTTTTGAGTTGGTCTGCTACATGTTTGACATAGGGGCAATGATTGCACATGAAAATCACGAGCAGGGCTTTGTTACCAGCCAATTCAGCCAATTCAACTGTTTTGCCGTCAGTGCCGGGGAGAGAAAAGTCGGGCGCTTGAGTACCCAGCGGAAGCATGGTGCTGGCAGTACGTACCATGGAAGATCCTTTGCGGAAGAAAAAGCTGAAGTGTTTTCAGAGACCGATTCATACACGGTCAACGGTGATTTTTTAAAGCAATCTGTTTTACTTGCTTTGCAACTTGTCCAATAAACGACCTGGGCTACCCATGGCGTGGTATCCACCATCGACATGCAGGATTTCGCCCGAGATCCCTTCACTATTGTCACCGAGCAAGAAGGCACCCGTGCGACCGACCTCGTCATGGCTCACATTTCTTCCCAAGGGTGCCATGTGTTCATACAGAGTTAGCATTTCTTCGACACCGGCTGCTCGCCCTGCCAGAGTCCTGATAGGGCCTGCGGAAAGCGCGTTGACCCGAACACCCTGCGGACCCATGTCATAGGCCAGATAGCGTACCGTCGCTTCCAGAGCGGCTTTGCAGATTCCCATCACGTTGTAGCCGGGGACGCACTTTTCACCGCCAAAGTAGGTCATCGTAGCGACCGCGCCTCCAGGATTCATGATCGGCTTTGCTGCAGCTGTGCAGGCGATCAGGGTGTAGACACTCACGTCCATCGCCAATTTGAAACCATCGCGGCTGGTGTAAACCGTCTCCCGCGACAGGTCGTTTCTGTCAGCAAAGGCGATCGAGTGGAGTAAAAAGTCTATTTTCCCGAACTGCTCGGCGGTATGGTCAAATACGCGTTGGATGTCTTCATCCTTTTGTGCATCCATGGGGACAAGGAATTTTGCGTTTTCGTATTTGTCTGTCAGTTGGGAGACTCGCCGACGATTCCGCTGTCGTTCGTCATCTTCTCGGTCGGGGAGGTGCGTGAATCCGCATTCTCCGCCAGCTTCCATGATTTGTTTTGCGATGGCCCAGGCGATCGAATGATCATTAGCCACACCTAGAATAAGGCCTTTTTTTCCGTTGAACTGCATATCGAACGATTCCTGCTTGGCGAAATTTACCGTCATCTCTTCGTGGGTGACGGGAGATCCAGCGCACAGGATACCGCCTATCCCTTGCAGTCGTCTATTTGCCTTAAACATGACAAAATGAAGTCCTTGGTTAATCCAAGGCTCTCCCCCCATCTCCGAATTCCCCATTTTCCAGCCTGAGTGATCCGTTGAAAGACCGCACCCAGCCCCAAACACCACAAAACGCAGAGATTCGTCTCGTCGCTGAGGTCGTAAATGCCCTGAAAACGGATATTTCACGCTCGGAATTTCTCGAATCGATGTTTCCTGCTGCGATGGAACTGTTGGAGGAAGCCGCAGGCGGCATCGTAAATCAGGTTTCCGGCCACTGGACTCGTGAGATTTGGATTGGTGAACAGGAAGAAGTTCCAGAATTATTAATTGGAGAAACACTCGATCTTGGCAAAATCCAGTCTGCCGAGGGGTGGATCGTGGCTCCCATGATTACCACAGGGCACCGTGATGACATGGAAACTGCAGGATTGCCAAATGGTGCTCCTTGGGTTGCAGCCTTGCTGGTTCGAGCTGAGGAAAACACAAAAGTAGACTCGGGTCAGTTCATTCAACGTGTGAATCGAATTACCGATTTGCTTACTGCTGCATTGAAAAGCATCGATCGCCGTCAGTTCCGTGTCCGCCGCATCAGCCAATTGCAAGCTGTCATGGATGCCTCTGCCCAATGGCAAAGGTTTGACGATGACATAGCGCTGCTACAGGGGATTGCAGATACCGCGACCCAATTATTGGACTGCGAACGCGCGAGCATATTTCTTTGGGATAAACGACGCAAAAAATTGATCGGCCGCCCCGCGCTCGGTGTCGCAGAGGGAGCATTGGAAGTGGACGATGATGCTGGGGTCGTTGGAGAAGTGCTGGGATCGCAGGAGCCAAAAATCTGGAACGGTGGAAGTGATGATGAGTCGCGAGTCAATCGGAAAGTTGATCAGTCGCTCGAATTTGAAACGCGATCACTGGTTGCAGTTCCGATGCAAGGACAACGCAATGATTTGATTGGTGTGTTCGAGGCAATCAATCACCACGGGGGCGGATTTGAGGCATACGATGCAACAGTTTTGAGCGATCTTGCAACGCATGCTGCGGTCGCGATCCAATCACTCAAAACACGCAAGAAGCTGGCGGAAACTTGCAATCGTCTTGTCGAGGATGCTGCATCAGCCAGTCCTCTGATTGGAGAACATCCAAGTATTGCCAAGATTCGTAAGACATCGTCGAAAGTCGCGAAGACTGATTTGTCTGTTCTGGTGTTAGGAAAGAATGGTACGGGGAAAGAGGTGCTAGCACGGCACATTCACTTTGAAAGTGAGAGACGGAACGCGCCCTTCATTGCTGTTAATTGTGCGGCGCTTGTTGAATCATTGTTGGAGAGTGAACTGTTCGGTCATGAGAAGGGAGCTTTCACTGACGCCAATCAAACACGACAAGGTAAGTTTGAACTGGCGAGCAGTGGAACTTTGTTTCTCGATGAAGTTGGCGACATGAGTCCTGGCGGCCAAGCAAAATTGCTTCGGGTGCTCGAAGAAAAGGTTGTGGTGCGTGTTGGAGGTTCACAAACAATACCAGTCGATGTTCGAGTCATTGCCGCAACCAATCAGCCACTCGAAGAAATGATTGTTGAGAAGCGATTTAGAGAAGATCTTTATTTTCGTCTCAATGTTGTCAATTTGTCACTGCCGCCGTTATCGCAACGTGGAGATGACATTTTATTGTTGGCCAATTATTTTCTAGAGCAATTCTGTTATCAGATCGGTCGCGCTGTACCCGTCTTCCAGAGTAGCGCACGGGAAGCTCTGCGATCACATTCGTGGCCTGGTAATATCCGGGAATTAAGAAACACTATTGAACGTGTTGCTTATCTGTGCGGAGATCAAAAAATTGAAAAAGATGATCTGATGCTGACCAATGCCCTGCGGAATCTCGGACAAGGTCACTTGCCTATAACCGGGACATTGAATGATGCAACAAGGCATTTTCAAGTCGAACACATTGAACGTGCGATCGAAACCTGTTCAGGAAATATGACAGATGCCGCCGCATATTTGGGTCTGCATCGTTCCAATCTTTACCGCAAAATGGGGCAGCTTGGAATGAAAGGAGTAGAGGATGGAGAGCGGTCTGAGTAAAGCGGTCCTATCCGTTTGATGCCTGTTTTTTGGCAGCATCACCGCACCAAAATCGAATAGCTTTTTCGTACAGGTCAATGCCCTTGGAAAGTTGCTCGACCTCAAGCCATTCATCGGAGGTGTGTGCCTGCGCAATATCACCGGGGCCGCAGACGGCACGATGTTTGAGTTCGTTAAACTCGCCTCCGTCAGTTCCGTAACAGACTGTCTTGGGACCACCGCCGGCTAACGCACAGAAATCACCGATGTAGGAATTGTCAGGATCAATCCATAGCGGAGATCCTCCTTCACATATCTGATACTGCAGTCCCAGGGCTTTTGCTTTCTCTTCGACCCTCGTCATCAGGTCTCTGCCATCGATCTTTGGCATGGGACGCAGAGAAACCCAAACCACCGATTTCGCGGGCGTAATGTTGACGGCCTTGCATCCATCACTGATTCCAAAATTCCACGATAGCACAGGCGGATCGAAACGTTGGTCATGGTACTGTTCAGATTGCTCTGTCTGCTGCCGAATTTCGAGTAGCTGCTGCAAGAGCGGCACCATGGCTTCATTGGCGTTGATGCCGTCAGTGGTGCTGCTGTGGGCGGCTCTGCCATGGCTGGTGATCCGCATGCCAACAATCCCCTTGTGTGCATGCACAACTGACAATCTGGTTGGTTCACCAATGATCGCAACCGGTTGCGAACGCACAATGTTGCGATACTCCGTCGAGTTCTTAACTAGATCCTTTGCACCTAGAAAGCCGACTTCTTCATCGGCAGTACATACGATCCACAACGGAGCTTGTTGTTGTTCTGCTGGTACTCTGGCGGCTGCTGAAAGCATCGCTACCAGTGAACCTTTCATGTCACACGATCCGCGACCATAAATGCGATCTTCGTGAATGACGCCTCGGAATGGGTCTCCACCTGGACCAGTCCAGTCCTCTGCAGGAACAACATCTGTGTGACAAAAGTACGCCAAGCCACCAGCCTCAGTTGAACCCGATGCGTTGGGTGCTCGCCGGGCAACTAAATTTGTTTTGCTAACGCCTTGGGGATCGACGTAGGTTGTCTTTTCAATGTCAAACCCGAGGTCAGCAAGGGCTTCACTGGCCGTCTCTGAGACAGCGGTGTTACTGGTGGAGCTGACAGATGGATGCGCCACGAGTTTCTGAAGCGTTTCGATGGAATGCTGTAGCGAGGGCATCGTTGCGCCTGGTTAGCTTGACCAGAGGAAGGGACTTGTTCCCGCCAAGCCTAGGTGATGAAGAGAAGGATTGCTATGCATCTTCAGAACATCTGCTTCAAGGTCTCTGCAATTCGCTGTGGATCTGCTCCCCTGACATCACTCAAATCACTGAGCCACTCAAGTGCTTCTTTGCGACTTTCTTCGTTCGCTTTTGGGCTAATTGACTGATAAATGGATTTGGCAGCTGTTTGGGTGGGAGACGCTGGTATGGTGAAAGATGCCAGTTTGTGGGCCAACGAGAATGGTAGCTCATCAAACTTGTAAGTCTTTTTTCGAGCGTTGAATTGGATGGCGATAAAGTCATTTCCTTTTTCGACAACGATCACGCGGAAGTCTTTCGTGACTTCGAAGTCATTTCCGACGGCGATGTCTGCTACAGCTTTTTTGATACCGCCTTGGTAGAAGGAAGCCAGATCGGCCACTTCGTACAATGCCTCAGCACGTTCTTTTTGCTCGTCGTTCATCGGTAATTCTGATGCTTTTTCCGCCGCAGGTTTCATCTCGTCCCACTTTGCAGACTTAATCAGCATCGCGACGTTGTCCAACTGCTTGTCAGCTTCGGCGACCATCTCATCTGTGATGGCAGGCTTCTTTGGAACTACCGGGGGTTTTGGCTTAGGGTCAACCATCGGGGTTTCGGGCTTGGGATCAGGAGTCTTTCCAAGATCATCATCCTGCATCTTTTTTTCCAGATCTGTCATGCCTCCCTTCTTTCGACCTTTCTTTTTACTGGGCCCTAACGTTCCCATCACTGGATCTGGTTCAAGGGGCTCAGGAACAGCCTTTCCTCGGGGAGTATTTTTGCTGGAATCGTTGTTCGCCTTGTCTTGTTTGCCCGTGGTCGAGATGGTCAGGGAGCCGTCTGACTGGGTGATTGCGACTTCACCTCGATTCACCATGAACCATATGAGAATTCCGATGATGGACAGCATGCCAAACGCAAAGGTCCCAAAGATCATCAGGCCCAGGATTGGCTTTGGGCGGCGGTGAGGATTACGTCCAACCGTGGAACCAGTCGTTTCCTGAGCGGGTACAACCAGCGGAATGCCGCCCAGTGTCCCTATCGTGTCAGGCTCGGTTGAGGCATCCTCGGCAGTTGTGCCGAACATGCCTGCGGGCATCCCGTTGGAAGCGGTTGCTTCTGCAGTTGATGGTGTATCCGAAACGATAGGTTGGGTGACTTCTGGTTCGGTGGGGAGTATGCCGGCAAGCGGGTCAGCACCGCCCAATGGATCTGCAGCAGGCAGCATTCCTGCAAGGGGATCAGCGGACGGCAGGACGCTGGCAAGCGGGTCGCTGCCAGCAGTATTCACCGGTTCGTCCACGATGATTCCAAATCTCGCATCCAGCTTGGCCTTTGTTTTTGGATTTGCGAGCGTCAGTCTTGCTTGCTGGGCCAGTTTGGCTGCTTGAGTCCACAGCTTAGGATCCGTACCCTCTTTTTGCTGCTTCAGATTTCCAACGACTTCGCGGATCTTTTCACTGATGATCGCGAGATCCTGCTCGCCATCCTCGATTCCAAAAACCTGATAGGCGTGAGGCTTCTTCACGCCTTCGGGAATAGGTAGTAAGTCGTAAATGTTGGTGGCCGGCATCACTGGGACCGCTTGGAAAGATTTGAATAATGGGTGGGTGTCAGCGTCGCTGAACTTCGCTCAGTCTTCTAATTCGCTCAGTCTTCTAATTCGCTCAGTCTTCTAAGCAAGGTGCTGCGAATCTGGTAATCGGTTGTTCTGAACGAGGTCAAACGAACTTGTCCGGTGGGCTACGACAAAGGCGGGGTTTTCTTAGGTCCGCAGACAATAGTTTCTGGAAAAAAATCCGCCGTCCAAAAGTTTTTCCGAGTCCCCTAGTTTGATGATTGCAAACGAATTATTCCTCGGCAAACTAAATTGTCAATTCGCTCATGATTATGCTGCAGGTGAGGTGAAACAACTGGAGCATCTCCACCAGTCAAGACAACCGGAACGTCCTCGCCAGTAATATCCGCATGTTTGCAGTACTCGGAGATCAGCAGATCGATGGCGGCAGTTGCTGCCGCCAGTACTCCGCTGAATATGGCATCTTGGGTATTTTTAGCAGGGTATTGTGGTTTTCTATTCATGAAGTTGAGCAGCGGCAAGCTTGCCGTTCCCTTGGCTAACGAGGCGAATTGCATGCTCAAGCCCGGTAAAATTGCGCCGCCTTGAAATTGGCGATTGGCACTCACGAAGTCAACCGTGATTGCCGAGCCGGCGTCAACGACAATGAGGGGAGGTTCGGATTGCAGCGTTGCCGCGTAGGCAGAGATGAGGCGATCAATCCCAAGTCGATCTGGCTCGTCGACGTTGGGCTCCATCGGGACATCACGCCACGTCATCAGCTGGACATTGGCTGCTGGAAAGGTCGTGCTCAGATGGTCCACCAGCGTCTCGGTGGCCCGCGGATGAACACTTGCGATGTGCCACGCAAGTTGCTGTTCATCACTGTGGGATAGCGCCCATTGGGCCGCGGATATCTGCCAATCACTTTCAACAAGAGAAAGAGAGTTTTCGTAAACAGTTCCCGCAGTCTTTAGCGTTAACTTGATTGCGGAGTTACCAATGTCAACAGCGATGTTCGTCGTTGCCCTCATTAGCCTTCTTCCCCACCCGCTCTCGGTTCTTGGGAAGTTTGATCGAAGTCTTTGGCTTGCACGTCATCTGACAGATCTTGTGTTGGACCAGCAAGGTGGGGCGGCAGACGCTTTCCCTGCTGTGCAGGAGTTCTAACCAAATCTGATTCCCGCAGCACAGTGACTTCTTCACCTGCTTCGATCATCCGTGTGCGACGAAGATCTACTCGCGACATGATTTCGGACATCAACCCGCGCAAGCCATCTCCCGTCATCGAACTGATAAGCAAAACTTCGCGGCCGGTTGCTTCGGCTAATGCATCACGAACATCAGCAGCACCCTCAAGCTCACTTTTGGTGACGACGACAATCTCCTCTCGCTCACCGAGTGATGCGTCATATTCGCAAAGTTCACTGCGAATGGATTTGTAATTCTGAACAGGATCGGTGCGGTCGATGGGCATCGGCTCTACCAAGTGCACAAGCAGGCCAGCGCGTTCGACATGTCTAAGGAATTCATGCCCTAGCCCAACGCCATCACTTGCCCCTTCGATCAATCCCGGGATGTCAGCCATGACAAACGATTTGCCTTCGCTGACGTCGACTATTCCAAGATTGGGGTGTTTTGTTGTGAAGGGGTAATCAGCGATCTCCGGGCGTGCGCTGGAAATGCGACTTAGCAAAGTGCTCTTTCCCGCATTGGGCATGCCGACCAAGCCAACGTCAGCGATGGACTTCAGTTCCAGAATGACTTCACGGACTTCACCGAGTTCTCCAATTTGACGTTCTCGAGGAGTTCGATTTGTACTGCTTTTGAAGTGGGCATTGCCTTTTCCACCTCGACCTCCCCGCGCGATCACAAATTGTTCGCCGTGCTTTTTTAGATCTTTGATGACGAAACCGTGTTCAGCATCAATCACCGTCGTGCCAGGTGGCACCAACAAGGTTTGATCTTTCCCTTGCTTGCCGTGCCGCAACGCACCCTGACCGGGAGCCCCCTTCGGCGCGCGAAACATGCGGCGATTGGCGAACGCCGCAAGGCTGTTGACACCCAAACGTGATTCCAGAATCAGGCTGCCTCCCTCGCCCCCGTTTCCACCATCGGGGCCTCCACGAGGAACATATTTTTCGCGACGCATGCTGGAACAGCCATCACCACCCTTTCCAGCTTGCAATTCAATTATCACACGATCAACGAACATGACTGCTTCTACAGGGTTTGCGACCAGCTATCGGTTGGAAATTGGTGTTGCTTCAGCAAGTCGTGATCGGGCAACAGCCAGCTCACGATCTGCCCCGGCAATTCTCTATCTTGTTGCCAGTTAGCTCAAGAAGTCGACAATCCGCTGGTCGAGGCGTTCTTGCCAGAACTCCACTGCCTTTGATCACACTGCCCCTGATTTTGATGGGCTGAATGCCTGACACTCAGATCCGCTCACCAAGGCAACAGAAATCGTTGCGTACCGGAAGGTTGGACTCAGCCCTCAAGGGCATTTTCCGTCTTTCCAGAGGTTGCAGGGACGCGGTCAACGGACTACTTCTGCCCCTCAGTGGAATCCCGCGGCAAGTGAATGTCTAGCGGGAAGACGAAGAAATCATCGTTAATTCGGAGCAAGCCGTCTTGGTGTCCTACCGAAATAACCAGCGATAATCGAGACGTTCCTCTAATCCATATTGTTCCAAGATGTACTTTTGTTCCTTTGGATCGTCAAAGGCAGGTACTCCGAAACGAATCAGATCTTCTGTCTGTCGGACGACATCACCCGGGCGGTAGAAGTTCAGCTGGAGAGCTTTTTGCTTGTACTCGGTCCGCCCAGCGTCTTCCGCCTTTTCAAATGCGTTTGTCAAACCAAATACTTCGACCGACACAAAATCAAGGTTGGGATCGACATCGACCCAAGTTGCGACTCCCCATACGCCAGGGCTTGATTTGTCGCTGCTGTAAGGAATATCGATGCGGGAGATCTCAACCGAGTTGTACAAAGGAGCGCTGATCTGTTCACGTACTTTGATTTTTTCCCGAGCTGTTGGCAAAATCCGGTCGAGGTACTGTTTGCCATTGATCTGATTGCGGAGCAAGAACATCGGAAAGAATTTCCGCTTATCAACGCGGACCGTTTCCATTCGTTGATAAACGTCCTGGCCAGCGATCTTGTCTGCTGCGGGACGGAAGTCGCCACCACGATAACGCACGCGGTAAACCATGTACCAGACAAGCTTACGCTGCATGCGTCCATCTGGACGCGGGACGTCTAGGTACATCTGGCGAAGAGGTTTGAACGAGAACTCAAAACAGAAAACTGTGCGACGGAATATCACTTCCTTTGCTCGATCCACCAGTGTGCGAGTTCGTGGGTCGAAGTGTGGTTTTGAATCCGGGTGACCAGAAGCCTCACTGAAAACAATCTGTGGATAGCTGTTCAAAAATGGCTCCAACGTCAGTGGGCCATCGAACGTTTCCTCAGGTTGAATGGACGTCGGGATTACCGTCACGACACCAGGGGAGAATTGTGTTTGCTCCTGAGTCGAAGGATCCTTACGCTGGCCCTGCTGGGCGAGTGCTGGCACGATGCCCGTGAGGCACAGTGCACAGCAGAGCTGGATTCTTGTAGCAAGTGTCATGTCAGAACCGTTTATTGCATTACATAGGAATAAGGCATTGGGGAGCAAAGCTAAGTTTTCCCAACCCTCACTAGTTATTGTACTCAGCGAACTGAATTTGCGTTCGAAATCGAGTCGGCTGCTTGTTTTGGTATCATTTGATCCGGTGGCTGGTTGGTCGCATCCTTACCCCGGTTCAGCGTGTTCTGGGCCGATGTTTGCGACGGCTCGCTTTGGGAAGGGAGCTCCGTGAACTGGATCGAACTGGCAAACTGCATGTCAGAACTGCCAAATGCATCGATGTTGCTACCCTCCATCGTGAAAGTGGCAACGATCTGATTGCCACCCTCATCCGATAGATGCATCAAAACCCATCTTATCGGAACCCCCTCTGCTGAGCCATTGGCAACGGCTCTCAAGACTCGAGTGCCCGATGCTGTGGTGCGCTCGTCAGACTCGACCATCTCTACGAACTGCTTGCCGAGCAGAATTTGAGCACTCGATTCAAAAGCGGTCAGTGACCACGGTTGGCCGTCTGCAGGTGGCGGCACGGGCTGAATATCGCATTGGCCGATGCTACGGTCATTCTTGACCATCCGCATCATGGCCGCCCCAGGCTGATCTTTCATCATCCGCCAGCGACGGTCCATCAGCACACGAAGACCGAGTTCTTCACTTTTGACTGAGACGAACTGCAAATTTGCAGCAGCTGGTCTGCTAACGTCAATTTTTCTGACCGCCGTCGGCAGAGCGATGGTCCTTTTCAAGGGTTGCCGCAGCATCTTGATCGTCGCTGCCACATCAAAACCCGGCTCCGCTCGCCCAATCTCACGAGTTTCATGAAGCGCCATCGCTAGCCATGTGCAACTGCTGATATTTCGATCGAACGTAAGCTTGCCAAGGGTCCGGATGATCGTAGGAACGCCATCGATTGCCCCATCCACGTCACCTCGTAATTGTATTCTTACCTCTTTCTCGTCAACGGCTACGACTTCCGCTTCCACGTTACAAGCCATGACAGCAGTCAAATTCAGGACTGAAGCCATCGAATTAGCTGAGACGGCGTATTTTGAACCGAGGCTGATTGGCTTCGCAGGCAGCAATTGATCGATTGCCATGCTCGATACCGGCGCGTGCAAAAGTTCAAGTTCGTCACGCTCGAAGAAGTCTTCAAGTCCGTAAATCTGCTCGGGTCGCGAGTCCTGTCGGACAATCGTGTCACGCACTGACTCTCTTAGCTGAACCGAATGTTGCGTCTTGTTGAGAGTGCTGACCGCGTCAGCGCGGTGGTAGTATCGTTCGGCCGCAATGCATCTGTTCCCAGATGCTACCGTTTCGGTAGCTTGGCCAGTCGCTCGAGAAACACCAGTTGTCGCCGGAAGATGAAGCCGTTCTTCATATTCGAAGGACGCTTTGCTATCGATCGGTAACTTCAGCGTCTTCTCGCGCGAGATCAATGGATTGCCGGGGAGTTTGACGTTCCCCTTCATCTCAACTTCCATGCGAATGCGATACAAGTCTTGACTGCCGGTGCGTAGCACGATCCCGCTGGAGTCCGCCCCTCGGCTCACGGTCGGTGCGACCCCGATCACGGTGGAAGCCGCGATCAGAAACTTCCGTCGATCCAGTGCGAGTGAAGGGTTGTGTTGCTGCATTTTGAGATAGCCAAGGTTTGATCAGCGATTAACAACAAATTACGGATCTACCGACCCATTCATTTGATCGACCCGTTGCCCACGCTGATTCAGGGGAATTTGGCGAGAAAATCACGACTAAGAGGTCAAGGTTGTAGGCTTGCCAGTCGTGTCTGCCAAAACGACAAAATCGGCACCTCTGAACCGTGGTGTCGCAAAATAAGACGCGAGATAATGCAAAGTGTCGGAAAAAGTTACAAACGGGGTGGACATTTCGCCGGCATGACTACCGAGTGATTGTTTAAGGAAATAGCTTTAACTCTCGCTGCTCCTTGGGTTTAACGCGTTTTTGGACGTGATTCTTTCTGTTGAATCGTGTGTTTGGCCCAATATTTCCTACACCAATTCGTTAGTCAGTTGGTTTCCTGCCAGAGTTTGCAGTACCAAGATTGAAGACGCAGCGACGAATCGGTAAGTGAAATCAGCAATCCAGTCGTGGCGAATTCAATTAATCAGTGAACTTTTTTGGAAATCAATCGGTCTTATTGGTGGCATGCGGAGTCTGTTTTACGCGTACCATCAAAGAGGGCGTCGGCAAGGAGCCGCTGCCTAACTGAAAGTTAGGGATTGTTTACATGACGGCGATCAGCAGATTTTCGTCAAGCAGTTTCAAACTGAAGGTACCCATGGATATCGCCCTAAGGATTGGGTGATCCCCGGGCAACATTAGCAGATGGTTGAGCGATCCGCCGGGGTCGCAGGGAAAGAGAGATCAACCAGATGCAAGCGCTGGGAGAGACGGAGATGCATGAAGATTATCGAGATGAAAAAGTTAAAGAGTTGCGGGATCAACTGACTCGTTTTGCGCCAAAAACGAAGAAGGTTGAGCAGGCTGCACTGACAGAGAAATTGTACGGTGAAGTTGAGTCCGATCGCTCCTATGCGTTCGACTACTGCTGTTTTCGCATCACGAACTACCGACCAGAGGTGCCAACGCGGCACAGCATCGCTTCGGCCGATCTAAAGCATGATTTGCGGCTTCTCATCGAAGACTTGAGTGATTCCGCCGATGTCTCCGTCAGTGACGTGCGAGAACCGGTGCACACCGTGGATGAACTTAGCAAGAAGTTCAAAGTATCCACCAAGACGATTAGCCGATGGCGTGACGCCGGGCTTGTCAGTCGTCGCCTGCTGTTTGGGGGGCGAAAACGCGTTGGCTTTTTACAAAGCAGCGTTGATCAGTTTGTTGCCAAGAATCGTGGCAAAATCAAACGTGGGGAACGTTTCAGTCAACTCAGTGAGGACGAGAAGTCAGAGATGATTGAGCGTGCCCGGCAATTGGTTGAAGGTGGCGCCAGTCTATCTGAAGTGACTCGACAATTGTCCGAACAGATGAGACGAAGTCCAGAAACGATCCGTTACACCCTCAAGAATTTTGATGCCGACCATCAATCGCTGGCGATCTTTCCGAATCACCGTGGTGCATTGACCGGTGATGATAAGCGTTCAATTTTCAAGCTTTACACACATGGCTCAACCGTGGCTCAACTGTGTAAGCGTTTCAAACGTACACGCACCAGTATCCAGAGGATCCTGCTGGACATGCGTTTGGAGCAGATTGGCGAACTTCCGCTGGATTACATCTACAACGAAGACTTCGAGTCGGTTGAACGTGAAGCAGAATATCTTGGCCCAGTGCCCCAGCCAGCGACCGCTCCCCGCAAAGTGCGAGTTCCTGCCGGATTGCCAAGTTATCTGGCTGCTCTTTATGACGTGGCTTTGCTGACTCGAGAGCAGGAGTATCATCTGTTCAGGAAAATGAATTACCTGAAGCATTCGGCGAGCCGGCTTCGAGAAAGTCTTAGCCATACAGAAGGTAGTAAGACTGCGATCATGGATCGTATCGATGATCTGTATGAGGCAGCAGTCTTGGTTAAAAATCGCATCGTGCAAAGTAATCTGCGTTTGGTGGTTTCGATTGCGAAGCGGCATGTGGCTAGCACCGATGACTTCTTCTCCCTGGTCAGTGACGGCAATATGTCGCTGATCCGTGCAGTGGAAAAGTTCGATTATTCCCGTGGGAACAAATTCAGTACCTACGCTTCGTGGGCGATCATGAAGAACTTTGCTCGGACCATTCCCACTGAATTCAAACACCGCGATCGCTTCAGAACAACAACGGAAGAGTTGTTTGTTGCTCGTCAGGATGAACGCCTTGATCCCTACGTCGAAGAAACTGTCCAAAGGTCCCGGCAGCGGGAGTTGTCGAAGATTCTTAACCGTCTGGATGAACGCGAGCAAAAAATTATCACTGCCCGTTTCGGTCTGGGGCGAGGTAAAGAGCCGCTAACATTGAAGCAGGTCGGCGAGGAGTTGGGGGTCACCAAGGAGCGTATTCGGCAGTTGGAAGCACGGGCACTGTCCAAGCTTAGGGACGCTGCCGATGAGGCGAATATTGATGTGGAGTTGGGTTCCTGATTCCAGCAGTCGATGTCGGCTCTCTTTCTGAATAGGGGACATTCAACGATGCCACGCCCTCTGGGCGTGGCTTTTTCTTTGGAATTCACTCAGTTGAAAATTGCTCATTTCCCTTCCGCGGTCGGCTTGTCATACTGCGGGGATGAGTGACTACCAGTTAAAGAAAAAAACACGCGTTGAATTGTTGTCGCCAGCAGGCGACCTCGAATGTGCCCATGCCGCAATCGAAAATGGCGCTGATGCGATCTACTTCGGTTTGGATTGTGGTTTCAACGCACGCCATCGGGCCAAGAATTTTGGGCTGAGCGATTTAGCAGTCATTGGCGGTTTGTTGCGGTCACGTGGGGTACGGGGTTACGTCACGATGAATACCCTCGTCTTTCCGGACGAGATGGCACCGCTTGTCGATGTCATTCAGGAAATCGCGTTGGCTGGGGTCGATGCAGTGTTGGTTCAGGACTTTGGGGTTGCTCGATTAGTCAGGGCGGTTTGCCCTGATCTAGAAGTTCATGCATCCACGCAGATGAGTTTGACCAGTGCAGAAACGATCAAGGTCGCTGAAAAGCTGGGGTTGGCACGTGTGGTGTTGGCACGAGAATTGTCGGTTTCTGAGATAAAGGCGATTGCCGCATCCACCGAGGTGCCACTTGAAGTGTTCATTCACGGAGCACTGTGCGTAGCCTATTCGGGTCAGTGTTTGACTAGTGAGTCTCTTGGGGGAAGGAGCGCGAATCGTGGGCAGTGCGCGCAGGCGTGTCGCTTGCCCTATGATTTGATTTGTGATGGTGAAGAACGTGATCTTGAAGATGTGCGTTACTTACTCAGTCCACAGGACTTGGCCGGTTATGCCGCTATCAATGATCTTGTTGCAGCGGGCGTGCAGTCGCTGAAAATCGAAGGGCGTTTGAAGACACCCGAATATGTTGCGAATATTACCAGCCATTATCGTAAGGCGGTGGATCAGGCGTGCGATCATCAAACGGTTGAAGTAACCGCAGAAGCAAAACGGGAAATGGAGTTGTCGTTTTCCCGTGGTTTCTCTCCAGGTTGGTTGGAGGGGAATGACCACAAACAACTCGTGCCGGGACTTCATTCCTCAAAGCGTGGGATCGAACTGGGGCGAGTCCGGAGTATCGAGGGGCAACGCGTGCAGGTCCGATTGGCAGCTCCTGTTGCACTAGGAGATGGACTTTCCATTGGATGTAAGACGACCGACGGAGAAGACTTGCAACAAGGAGGGCGAATCTACTCATTGCATAATTCCAACGGTGATAAAACATCAGAGGTGAGGGAGTCCGAAGTCGCTTGGCTAGGATTTGGCTGGGGCGAAATTGACTGGCAGGCAGTCCAGCCGGGTGACCGTGTTTTCAAGAATGATGATCCGCGGTTGAATCGCCGTTTGCGAAAAACATTCACATCAGATGATCCTGTAAGGCGGCAGCCATTGCAGATGGAGGTACGGGCGATTGTTGGACAACCGTTAGCATTGACCGCCAGCCTGCAAAGTGGATTGAAGGTCGAGCTGATTGGCGAGGTACCGCTGGACGAAGCTAGAAAACATCCTATTGACACGACTGTGTTGCGGGAAAAGCTTGGTCGACTGGGAGGTACGAGTTTTGAGCTGGGTGAATTGGAGGCGACCATCGAGGGGCAGCCAATGGTCCCCATGGCCATGTTGAATCAAATGCGCCGCGAGGCCGTTGAGAAATTGAATTTGTTGGTCCAAGCTGCACCCCATCGCGAAGTCGTTGCGGCACGAGGGCGTGAATTGTTGACGCCGATTGTGGATTCTGAACTCAACACCGATGAAGCCGCAATTGACGATTTTAAATCGGCTGTTCTGTGTCGGGACCTCGGGCAGGTGAGAGCAGTTTGTGACTTAGGTGTCGACTTGGTCTATGCGGACTTTCATGATATTCGGCAGTACAAAGAAGCGGTGTCAATTTGTCGTAGCAATGATGTTCCTATCGGATTGGCGTCGGTGCGGATTCAGAAACCAGGCGAGATGGGTCTGTTGCGGGTTCTTGAACGAGATGCACCCGACTTGATTCTGGCTAGAAATCTTGCGGCCTTGCAGCATTTTTATGAACACGGAATCGAGACGATTGCTGATTTTTCTTTGAATGTTTCCAATCATCGATCAGCGGAATGGATTCGCAGTTTGGGTGCGTCACGTGTGACAGCATCGTATGATCTCAATCGTGATCAACTTGTCGGTTTGATCGACTCTGTTCCCTCAGCGTGGATTGAAACCGTAATCCATCAACACATGCCCATGTTCCACATGGAGCATTGCGTGTACTGCAGTGTCCTGTCTCCGGGGACAAACAAAACCAATTGTGGGCGGCCGTGTGATAACCATTTGGTGGCGTTGCGCGATCGGGTTGGAGCTGAGCATACGTTGCAAGCGGATGTCGCCTGTCGCAATACTCTGTACAACGCAACTCCTCAGAGTGGTGCGGAGCTTGTCAGTGATTTGCTTCAACGCGGCGTCCGATGGTATCGCATCGAATTGCTGGAAGAGGAAGCTGATCAAGTTCGGCAGATCGTGGTTTTGTACGATCAGTTACTGAAGCAAAAAATTACTGGCCAACAAGTGTGGAAAGAACTGCGGGCTGCAAATCGGGTGGGAGTTACGCGGGGGACGCTGGAATCTAAACGAAATCCACTTGCCATCCTGTAAACCGAGGTCGGCTCATGGAGCGCATTGATTGGATGTATTCTTAATTTCGTTTGTCGAGGTGATCTGAATGATCACCGAAGTCTGAATGATCACCGAAGTATTGTTCAGCAGCAGCGTGCAAGCGGAGTTCGGTCCATTGACTCGCTTCCTTCATGGAAATTCGGTTCTTTGGACTGTCGAGTCCGTACCAAGCATCCAGAACTGCGGTGATCAGTGCGTCTGATGTTTCCTGCTTTGCCATGAGAATGGCGGTTGTGGCGAGAGTCTGAACAGTAACTGGGTTGGATGAGTCGGTGATGTCATCCTTGAGTGGAAATCGATCAAATGCATGAACCACTTTGTCAGGATTAATTTCCAGCACTCGCCAGCGACCATCCTTTCGGATGTCGTCAAGGATATCGCCTTCTTGTCCCAAGCACAGAATGGCCGCTTGAGGTGTGTTTTCTTCGAGCAGTAGATCCCAGTTTCCTGACAATTTTTGAATCTTGCCAAAGGATTTCGGTAGTGTCTTGATCATCAATTCAACGCACGCTCTGGATCCCGTGCCGGGTTCGCCCAGTAAAACGGGAAGCCCACTAAGTTGCTCAATTGTTTCGATGCCGGAATCTTTGCGCACCAAGGCGAAGATCGGTTCGTAAAATAGGGGGGCGACGTGTGCCAATTCTTCTTCAGGAGGAATTGAGATAGCTTGAATTAAGGCCAGGTCCACATCATCGTTGCCGAGCAACCGTGCGTTCTCTTCAGAACCTTGGGTTGGATGCATTTCAGATTTGACACCGGGCTGCGTTCGTTCGATTTGATCTGAAAGTAGTTGTGCGACCGTACTGTAACGTCCGTTGTCGACACCACCTGCGATTCGGACTGATTTGGGCATGACATCAGGCAAGTGCTGAATGCCAATGTGGATTGAGACGGCCAGCAGTGGCATCAGCAGGAGTCCAAGCAACATGGCAGCCTGGAAGCGGCGATGTGTCGAAGAAGAGTGAAGGACGCGACGACCCGTCAGTGCGCCGACAACAGGGACCCCCTCAAACCAATGCCACGCCTTCAGGACTTGGGATCTTGGTCGGGCTTCAATGTGTCGGTCTTCCAAGAACGCATCCAGCTCGTCTGCGAGTTTTTCAGCAGATGTATAGCGTTTGTTTGGATTCTTTTCGAGGCACTTCGCAACAATGGTTTCGAGATCCAGTGGCACGCCGGGGCGAAGTGAACGTACGGTTGGTGCTGGTTGGTGCACCACTTGTAACAGGGTCTGTACTACTGTGTCTGCAACAATGGGAGGCCGGCCAGTCAAGCATGCAAACAGAATCGCACCCAATGCGTAAACGTCACTCTCAGTGCAGACGCGATCACTATGGCCACCGGCCTGCTCAGGAGCCATGTAGTGGGGTGTGCCAATTGCAGCTCCACTTCCGGTGACGCTGCTATCGGCATCCATGTGCTTTGCCAGACCGAAGTCCGTGACATGAACTTGGTCATGTTCGTCGATCAGTACATTTGCTGGTTTGAGGTCGCGGTGCAGAACACCTTTGTGGTGAGCATGATGAATCGCCCGCGCAACATCCCGTACATATCTTGCAGCTTCTTTTGGAGCCAGTGTGCCGGAATTAATTTTTTTCTGAAGATCGGTTCCAGGAATGAATTCCATGGAAAAAAAATGGTGACCGGCGCGGCGTCCAAATTGATGCACCCCGACAATCCCCCGGTGGCGAAGTCTGGCTGCCGCTTGTGCTTCAGTGTAAAAACGACGGACCTCGCCTTCGTCTGCAAGAATCCCACTACGAATCATTTTGATCGCAACCTGACGATCAAGGTCATGTTGCTTGGCGAGGTAGACCACGCCCATGCCGCCGCGACCGATCTCCTCCAGCAGCACGTAGTCACCAAGGTCATAGGGCAGGCGTGGACCATGATCACTTGCGGCGCGATTTGCCATCGGAAGTGTGATATCTGGATCGCCGGATGAACCGTCGGCAGGAGCAGATGTTGCGATGGTCTCGGCGTTAGGAGACAGGTCAGCAAAGTTGAATCCCGAGGACGACCCGGCAGGTTGCCCACCAAGTGTCACGTTACCCAGCAGGTCCGCCGCTTCGATCAATTCCTTCAAATCGTCCGCCAGATCAGGGAACAGCTTCAGGAAATCTTCCCGGCTAGCTATCTCCCCAGCGTCAGACATCCGCAAGTAGTCCGCGAACGCTTCATCGAGTGGATCATTTGTGGGTGGTGATTCGGACATTTAGTAGTTTGACTTCTTCATAGCCGACTTTTCTGGATCGTTTATCAGCCCTGACTTGTTACAGCGTCATAGGCAGTAAGAGAGTCAAATTTGGGCGCGCGAGCCCAAATCGCCATTCTTTGACGAACACTCCACCATTCTAGATGGAAAAGACGAGGGTCTGACCTACGGAGCAGTCAAGTTGGGCCAAAACCTTAAAACCAGGGGCTATCATCGCTCTTCATGATGGCTCGAAGCTTCTGGAGCCCACGCTTTAATAACCCCGCAACCGCCGTATCCGACTTCCCCATCCTTTCTACGATTTCTGCAAGGGACAACCCCTCCATGTAGCGGAGCCGTATGGCTTCTGCCTGAGTCTCCGGGATTTGGTGCAATGCAGCTAGCAATGCCACGACCGCCTCCGAGCGTATGACAACGCCGCTCGGGCTCGTTTTGCTACCCGGTAATTGCTGAATCCAGCCACCCGCATGAGAGCCTTGTCCGGGTGCTGGTGAGGCGTCGACTTCACGACGAATCGAGCGTTTTTGGGTCGTAACGTGCCGCGTGACCGCGGTTGCCACGTTGTTTTTCAACATTCCACGCAGCCATCCAGCAAATTCAGCTGGGGTCGAGCCTCGGAATGCTGGGAGGTCTCGTTTTGCCTCAAGGTACGTGAGCTGGACCACATCCGCTGGATCAATTCGTCGCCGCAAGCGATCCGACAGGTAGCGATGAGCCAGCATGAGAAGATACCCACGGTATTGCTCCAGCAATTGACCCAAAGCCTCGTTATTACCACCTTTGGAAGCAATCACGAGTTCGGTTGTTGACATCTGCCCGTCCACGCTGGCTTTTTCCTCTTCTATGCGAAATCAGTGAGTGCCTATAGCGTTCCTCTACCGTTACACTCTACTCGATCAGCAGCCCAGCAGTAGGTAATCTGTTGTTGAGAATCGCTTGGCGCTAATTCTAGGCCGAGATTGCTGGTCGCATGGATTGATGGTGTGGATAGTGACGTTAGGGTTCAAAATCCGCCTCGGGAACGGAATCTAAACGAAACGGAATCTAATTTTTGACAGGAGGTAATGATGACAGCAAACAGCCCGAAAAAATCACAAGCCGAGATTTTTGCTTACAGTCAATCAGTGATGGCCATTCTTCTGATTGCACTTTTGGTTGGCTGTGGTGGTCAGCAGGCGGAGGTGCCTGAGGACATTAACACCCCAGGTGAGCCGATAGCGTCCGAAGCCGCCAGTCCGAATATCCAAAACACTAATACGGAGGCCAGCGGCTCGAGTTCCGAAGGGGCCGTTGGGGCGGACCAAGAGCCCAAATCGCCTCCAGGCACTCTTGAGTTACCTTCTGACTTTGAGTCGAATCCATCGGCAACCGAAGGAGATTCAACCGGAGAAAAATCGGGTGGAATTAAACTACCACCCGATGTTGATATCTCGGTTGATGCATCCAGTGCTGATGCCAGTTCTTCAGTCAAATTTGCAACGTGGCAAGAAATTGATCAATTCGCAAAGTCGGCTGGACGCATCACTGTGATCGATCTTTGGTCTCTTGCTTGCGAACCGTGCTTGGAAGAGTTTCCTGGGCTAGTCAAGTTGCATCAGACCATGGGTGATTCGGTCCAGTGCGTTGCTGTCGATGTTGATTACGACGGACGGAAAAGTCGACCGCCAGAATACTATCAGAAGCGGATCGTTGACTTTCTCAAGAGCGTCAAAGCCTCAGGCTTCCCAACTTACATCAGCAAGACTCCCAGCGATGATGTTTTCAAAACGACCAAGCTGATTTCTATCCCCGCTGTCATGATCTATGACGCCAAGGGAGAAGTTGTCAAAGTCTTTGTCGATACGGGAGAAGAGAACGCCTTCACCTACGAAAAAGACGTGGTTCCATTTGTGAAAAGTCTTGCGGGCTGAGGGCCATCGTCGTTCTGTTCGTTGGGTATCCTCGTCAGCGGACACGCCTATTTGCGGTCGTTAACGCATGCTGCCGTCAGATAATGTTCAAGGTGATGGCAGGTCGTCTCGATGTTGTGATGCTCAGTAATCAAGCGAGTCGCAGCTTGGGTGCGTCGCGCGGCTGATTTCGGATCTGATGCTAACGCTAGAATTGCCTTAGCGAGTGAAGTGGGGTTCCGTGGGTCTGCCCACAAAATGGTGGGTTCTTCCCGTTCCAGCTCGATCGTGCCGCCCGCACGGGTTGCGATGACTGGCGTTCCTAATGCCATCGCCTCAAGTACAACGTTCGGCATACCTTCGAACAGCGAAGGTAGTATCAGGGCATCTGAATTAATGATGCTTGGGCCTACATTGGACAGCGTTCCAGAAAATTCCACTGAGTGCGGCTTGCGGATTTCCCTGGCTTGCAATTCAAGATCTGTGCGTAAGGGACCATCTCCAATCAGACGCAGCTGAATCGCTGGATTTGCGTTTGGCCAGTTTGCTTGTGCAATGACAATCGCGTTGAGTAAATCGCGATGTCCTTTTTCTTCCGTCATGCGTCCCACGCAAACCAGTTTTAATGTCGGTGCAGTTTCTGGTCTCTGTTCTTGTTCGAT
>Ga0315332_10000068_pt1 | contig 32195 bp, 28 predicted proteins | sample M110034915metaG_FD_203455 | JGI IMG/M metagenome (GOLD analysis project Ga0315332, IMG submission 203455) | Ammonia-oxidizing marine archaeal communities from Monterey Bay, California, United States - M1 100m 34915 | ecosystem: Environmental > Aquatic > Marine > Intertidal zone | place: USA...
CACGCTGGCGCGCTTCGCACGCTCCGCGATCGCGGACCTCCGGGCGGAGGGCCTGCGCGTCGGACTCTTCCGCCCCATCAGCCTCTGGCCCTTTCCCTCCGAGGCGCTGGCTCAGGCCGCCCGCGGCTGCCGCCGCGTCGCCGTGCTCGAACAGAACGCAGGCCAGATGATCGACGACGTCAATCTCTCGCTGCTCGGCTCGGTCCCCGTCGTGCCGATCGGCGGAATCTCGACCGATGCCGCGGGCTTCGGAATCGGCGCGCTGCTCGATAGCGACCGGATCGCCGGCCGAGCACGTGATGCCTATGCGGGCCGACCGGTCCCGAGAGGAGTAGTGGCATGAGCCAGGAAACCGACCCCCTACGCGTGATCCAGACCGAGCACGCGCCGACGGGCGCTTGTCGCAAGACGGGCACCTTCGAACCCGCGCTCACCCTGATGGGCGAGCACGATCTCTGTCCGGGTTGCGGCGAGCCCCTCGCTCTGCGCCAGATCCTCGACTCGATCGAGGCGCTGGGTCAGGCCCAGTCGGCGATCGGCACGATCGGCATCGGCTGCTACACGGCCCTCACCAGCCTGATGGACATCGACCTGATCCAGGCGCTCCACGGCCGGGCGCCCTCGGTCGCAACCGGGGCGAAGCGCATGCTCCCGGAGAGCCTGGTCTTCACGCTCCAGGGCGACGGCGACATGGTGAACGAGGGCCTCCAGGAGGTCATCCACACCGCGGCGCGCGGCGAGAACCTGACCTGCATCCTGCTCAACAACGGCGTCTTCGGCGAGACCGGCGGACATATGACGGCCACCACCGTCCTGGGCCAGCGCACCAAGAACTCGATCGAGGGCCGGGATGCCGGCGAACACGGCTACCCGATCCTGATCGGGGATCTGCTCTCTCGCCTGGAGGGCACCGCCTATTGCGCGCGCGCCTCGGTCCACGACGCCAAGGGCGTCGCGCGCACGCGGCGCTTCCTGGACCGCGCCTTCAACTCGCAGCTGAAAGGCCAGGGCTTTTCGTTCGTCGAGATCCTGACGATGTGCCCGACCGGCTGGTTCCTGCCGACGGCCGAGGGTCCGGACTATCTTGACCAGGAGCTCGGCGCCGTCCACGAGGTCGGCGAGCTCAAGAAGGACGGCGTGCTGATCGAGCCCGGAAGCTGACCCGCCACCCGGGGGCGACCCGGGCCTCCGCTCAGCCCGTCAGTCGCTCCACCTCGGCCAACGCCGGCAGATAGTCGTCTCCCATCAGGACACCCCGGAAGCCGAGAGCTTCGGCCGCCTCGACGTTCGCCGCGAAATCGTCCACGAAGATCGCCCGCTTCGGGTCGATGCCACCGAGCGCTTCGAGGGCGTGCTGGTAGATCCGGGGGTCGGGTTTACGCACGCCGATCTCGCTCGAGTCGACGATCACGTGGCAGATCTCGTCGATCGGGACGGATTTCGTCCAGCCCTCCCGAAACTCCTTCGCGTTATTCGTGACGATCGCCGTTTGGTAGCCGCGCCGCTTGATCTCGGTCGCGGCCGCCACGACCTCCGGCCGCATCCCGCCGCCCTCTTCGCCCATCCGCGTAAAGAGCTCGATCGGGTCCGCCTCCATCCCATCGGAGCGCGCCCGCTCGACGATCTCGCCTCGCGCCGTCATGAAGTCGATCTCCCCCCGTTCGAGCCGATGCCACGGGTGGTCTCCATCGTTGTCGTAAGATCCGAAGATCGCCGCGAAGAAGCGATCCGGGTCGTACCCCTTCTCGCGTCCAATCGTCGTGATCGTCGTGAATGGGGACGGGGAGAAGACCCCGCCAAAATCCCACATCACCGCCTCGTACTCCGCCATGCCCATGACCTCCCGCTTCGCCCTTCGAATCAGTCCAGTGAAAAGAGCGGCTCGGGGATCTCGAAGCCGAGCGCTCCGTCCCAGGAGTTCCGGAATGAAACCTCATGCGCCGGTCGCCGCGGCGCCACACCCCATTTGCCCGTCGGATAACCAAACGTCACGCAGGCGCTGAAATGCCAGTCACCCTCGTCGGGCACACCCAGGATCTTCTTCATCTCCTCCAATTGAAAGAAGAAGACGCTGGTCAGCGCACTCCCGACGCCCTCCGTCCTCGCCGCGAGCATGGCGTTCCAGATCGCGGGAAAGATCGAGCCGCCGCTGTTGTCGTATTGGCAGAAGGCGAAGAGGATGAGCGGGTACGACTCGAAATGCTCCGAGAGGTGACTCGCCGAGCGATACATCTTCATGAAGCTGACGCTCTCTTCGTCTTCCGGCGCGGCCTCCGCCGCGTCGAGCCGCTCCTTGTAGACGGTTCCCCAGAGCGTCTCCATGCAGCCGCGATAGATCGGCCCGAGCTGGCCCTTGACGCCCGGATCGTCGACGAGAAGGAAGCGCCAGCCCTGGGTATTCCCCCCGGTGGGCGCCCGAATCGCGGCATCGAGGATCTTCTTCTGGACCGACTCCGGAATCGGGTCGGGCTTCACCCGGCGCATCGCGCGGGTCGTATACAAGGCTTCGATCGTGTCCATCTCGCGTTTGCTCCCGTCTCTCGCCTCGACCGTGTCGTTCGGCGCTCGCTGGTTCACCGAGCCACCGATCGCGCCTCTCGATCTCGGGCCATCGATTCTGGCCGCCGCATCGCGAAGAACAGCTTCTCGAGCAGCGCGGCCACGATAACAGCCTCGTCGTCCTTCGGGCCAGAGGCGACGGACTGGGACTCGTGCGAAAAGACGCGTGGTTTTCGTCCGAGCCTGGATCGGCTTATGCTCTCGGAAATAACAGGGAGACCCCCCAATGTCCGATTCGTCCGACCCGACTCCCCTGCGCATCGTGTCCGCCGATAGCCACGTCCTCGAACCCCACGACCTCTGGACGACTCGGCTGGCTGGAACCGCCTACGCCGACCGCGCGCCCGAGATGCGCGGCGACGCGAAGGAGGGTTACGTCTTCCTGATCGACGGTCTCGACCCCTTTCCCATCGGACTCGCCGGCGCCGCCGGCCGCCCCTCGGACACGCTCGGCCCCGTCGGCGAGATCCGGGAAGGTGGCTGGGAGACCGACGCGCGCCTGGTCGACATGGACGCGGACGGGATCCTCGCAGAGGTGCTCTACCCCTCGGTCGGGATGAGCGTCGCCCAGTCGAAGGACCGCGACTATCAGCTGGCCTGCATTCGCGCCTACAACGATTGGGTCGCCGAGTTCTGCGACGGCAGCGGGGGGCGACTCGTGGGCCTCGCGCTGATCCCCGCGATCGACGTCGAGAGTTCGCTGGCCGAGATCGAGCGCGCCTATGCCCTCGGCTTGCGAGGCGCGCTGATCCCCGCCGTCCCCACCGAGGGCCATTACGGCGAGACCCGCTTCGACCCCTTCTGGGCCGCCTTCGCCGAGCGCGACTGGCCCGTCTCCTTCCACGTCCTGACCGGTGGCGACGGCGGCGACCCCACGCTCGGCTCGGGCATCCCGCTCGTCGGCATCATGAGCCCGATCCATCACATGCACGCCACCCTCGGCGTAATGATCTTCTCGGGGGTCTTCGACCGGCACCCGCGGCTCAAGGTCGTGTCGGCCGAGCACGACGCCGGCTGGGTCGCCCATTTCGGCTACCGGCTCGACCAGATGTTCGACCGCCACCACAACTGGCTGGCGAGCGGCGTCTCCCTCGACCTCGCCCCCTCCGGCTACCTCTCGAAGAACGTCTGGTACACGTTCCAGAAGGATCCGGTGGCCGTCGAGACCCGCGGCCGCGTCGGCGTCGACCGCCTGCTCTGGGCCAGCGACTACCCCCACTCCGATTCGACCTGGCCCCACTCCCGCGAGGTCATTTCCCGCGACTTCAAGGGCGTCCCCCCGGACGAGCTCCAAGCCATCGTCGGCGGCAACGCCGCGGCGCTCTACGGAATCGAGATCTGACGGAAGCTGCTCTCGACCCGAAGCCGGGCTAGAAGAGGTCGCCCTGGTCTCCGCCCTTCTTGGTCGCGGGCTTTTCGTTCTTCGCCGGCGGGCGCTTTTTCGTTTCCGCGATGAGCTTGACCTTACCGACCGGCTTGGGCGCCATGCGGACGCCTCGCGCGGTGGGGCTGGTCCATTCGAGGGTCGAGAGGTCGAAGTCCGCCTCCTTGAGACGCTGGCGCTTGGCCGGGACGAAGTCCATGTGGACGGTCCCGATCTCGTCGGGCGAGAGTAGGAGATCGACGCGGCCGCCCTGCTCCTTGATCAGCCGGTATTCGCGATTTCGAATGAACTTCTCGATCTTGATCTTCTTGGCGAAGGCCATCTTCTTCTTGTCGCGATAGACGACGACGAATTCCTTGCCCTTTTCGGGATCGAAGAGCTCGGCGTAGATCATCGCCCCCGTGAAGAGGACCTTTTCCGGCGCGTTCATCACCCGGTAGGTGCCGTCCTTGCCGATCCCGAGCACGTGCTCGAACTCGGACACGGTCATCTTGAACTGATCGCCGCGCACTTCGCTGCCGAAGAAGCTCGACTTCTTGTCGTAGGCGAGGCGCAGGTTCTGACGGGCGACTGCCCTCTTGTCGACCGCCTCGATCTCCGTGATCTTCGTGCGGCGCGGATATTGATCGCCGTATTTCTCGAGCATCGACTCCAGGTAGCCGACGGTCGTCTTGACCATGTTCTTGAGCTTGCGCTCGATCTCCTTGATCTTCTTGTCGATCTCGGCGATCTCTTTACGGTTGCGTTCGATGTCGTAGGCCGAGATGCGCCGGATCCGGACCTCGAGCAGACGACCGACATCCTCGTCGACCATCGGCCGCACGAAGAGCCGCTTGTGCTTCTGCATGCCGTCCCAGACGGCCTTGCGAACGGCTTCGCTCGTCTTCTTGGTCTCGATCTGCTTGTAGACGCGCTCCTCGACGAAGATCTGTTCGAGCGCCAGCCAATGTTTGCGGTCGATCAACTGGTCGCGGTCGTACTCGAGCTCCGCCTTGATCTGGGCCTTGAGCTGCTCCGTGAGCGCCCGCGCAATCTCGCTCACGGTGAGCTGGACCGGCTTGCGGTCATCGATCACGACCAGGTTCGAGGAGACCGAGACCGAGCAATCCGTATAAGCGTAGAGCTGCGGGATCACCTCTTTGGCCTCGGAGCCCCGCGCGATCGAGAGCTCGATCTCGACCTTGTCGGTCGTAAAATCATCGATCGAAGAGAGCTTCACACGCCCCTTCTGGACCGCCGCCTCGATCGAGGCGATCAGGCCCTCCGTCGTCGTGCCGAAGGGGATCTCCCGGATCACGACGGTCTTGCGATCGCGGGACTCGATCTTGGCACGAAGGTCGATCTTCCCGGCGCCGTCGTCGTAGGCCGAGACGTCCATCAAGCCGCCCTGCTGGAAGTCGGGGAAGAGGGCGAAATTCTTCTTCTTGAGGATGGCGATCTGGGCCTGCCAGATCTCCGGCAAGTTATGCGGGAGGATCTTCGTCGACATGCCGACCGCGATCCCCTCGGTCCCCGTCATCAGCACGACGGGGAGCTTCGCCGGGAGCAGCACAGGCTCCTCGTTCCGACCGTCGTAGGAAGGGACGAACTCGGTCAGGGCGGGGTGGAACATCGCCTCGAGCGCCAACTCCGTCAGTCGGCACTCGATGTAGCGCGAGGCCGCCGCGGGGTGGCCCGTCAACAGATTTCCGAAATTCCCTTGGCGCTCGATGAAATATTCTTTGTTCGCGAGCACGACCAGCGCGTCACCGATCGACGCGTCACCGTGCGGATGGAGCTTCATCGTGTCGCCGATGACGTTGGCCACCTTGTGGAAGCGACCGTCGTTCATCTTGAAGAGCGTGTGCAGGATTCGCCGCTGGACCGGCTTCAACCCGTCGTGTAGCTCCGGGATCGCGCGATCGAGGATGAAATAGCTCGCGTACTCGACGAAGTGATCCTTCATCAAGCTCTCGAGTTGGCTCATCTAGAGGACCTCCGTGGAGAGGTTCTCGACGATGAAGTCCTTCCTCGCGGGCGTGTTCTTGCCCATGAAGAAGTCGAGGCTCTTCTCGACCTCACCCATAGAGCCGACGCTGACCTGTACCAGCCGCATCCCCTCGCCGATGAACTGCCCGAACTCCTTGGGGCTGATCTCGCCAAGCCCCTTGAAGCGCGTAACCTCGGGTCCTTTGATCTGCTCGAGCGCCGTGTCGCGCTCGTCGTCCGTGTAACAATAACGGGTCTCCTTCTTGTTCCGAACGCGAAAGAGCGGCGTCTCGAGGATATAGACGTGGCCCTTGAGCACGAGATCCTCGAAGTAGCGGAGGAAGAAGGTCAGCAGCAGGTTGCGGATATGCATGCCGTCGACGTCCGCGTCCGTCGCGATCACGACCCGGTTGTACCGGAGCCCCTCGAGACCGTCCTCGATCCCGAGCGCCCGCATGATGTTGTAGAGCTCTTCGTTCTTGTAGATCGCGTCGCGCTTGAGCCCGTAGCAGTTGAGCGGCTTGCCCTTGAGCGAGTAGATCGCCTGGGTGTACACGTCGCGAGTCGGGACCATGACGCCGGCTGCGGAGTCCCCCTCGGAGAGGAAGATCGTCGTGTCCTCGCGGCGCTTCGCCTTCGCATTGTCGTAGTGAAATTTACAGTCGGTGAGCTTCGGGATCCGGATCGCCACCTTCTTGGCGCGCTCTCGGGCATCCTTCTTGATCGCCGAAAGTTCTTTCCGGACCTTCTCGTTCAGCGCCACTTTCTCGAGCAGCACCTTCGCCTCGTTCCGGTTGCCGTGGAGCCACCGGACGACCTGGTCCTTCACCGCCGGCACGAGCCAACCCCTGATGTCCGCCGAGCCCAGCTTGTTCTTCGTCTGGCTCTCGAAGACGGGATCCTGGAGCTTGACCGAAATCGCCGCGACGATGCCGTCACGGACATCCTCCCCCGCGTAGCTCTTCTTGGCGAACTCGTTGACGCCCTTGAGCAGCCCCTCTCGGAACGCGCTCTGGTGAGTCCCGCCGTCGTTCGTGTACTGGCCGTTCACAAAGGAGAAATAGGACTCGCCATAGGCATTGCCATGGGTGAGCGCCATTTCGAACCGGTCGCCTTCCCCGGTCGCAATCTCGTAGAGCGGCTGAGACTCGCCCAGCTCGTCGAGCAGGAGATCCTTCAGCCCCGCCTTGGACTGGAAGGTCTCCTTTCGCGGGGGACACCGATAGGTCAGCCTGAGGCCCCGATTGAGGTAGGAGTAGTAACGGAGTCGATGTTCGATGAAGGGTTCCTCGAACGCGTAGGTTCCGAAGATCTCCTCATCCGGCGTGAAACGGATATACGTCCCGTTCGGATCGCTCGACTTGCCGCCCTTCTCTTTCTGGAGCTTGCCGCGGACGAAATTCGCCTGCTTGAATTTCCCGTCGCGAACACTCTTTACTTCGAAGTCGGAGGAGAGCGCGTTGACGGCCTTGGTCCCGACCCCGTTCAGTCCGACGGAGAATTGAAAGACGTCGTCGTTGTATTTGCCGCCCGTGTTGATCTGGCTCACACACTCGACGACCTTGCCGAGGGGGATCCCGCGACCGTAGTCACGGACCTCGACGGTCCGGTCGTCTCGCGTGATCTCGATCCTCTTGCCCTCGCCCATGATGAACTCGTCGATCGAGTTATCGATCACCTCCTTCATCATGACGTAGATGCCATCGACCGGGTTCGAGCCGTCGCCGAGCCGGCCGATATACATGCCCGTCCGCAGACGAATATGCTCGAGCGCGTCCAGTGTCTGGATCGCCTTCTCGTCGTAAGCGACGTCCTTCTTGCGAGCCCCGGTCGTCCCGTTGGGCGCGCTCTTCTTGTTTGCGACTTTTTTCTTGGCGGCCATGGACCCTGGATCACAACCCTCTCTCGATCGCGGCGCGCGGCCGTCCGAGCGGCCGGGTCCCCCGCATCCGCCGGAGGCGGCGAATAGGGACGCGCTGCACGATCGGCCCGCGCACGGTCGTACGCGCGGCATCAGGAGCTCTGCGAGGAGCATTCGGGTGGGGGCGACGCCTAGAGTGGGCCATTCGCCGCAATCGTCAAGCCATGACACCCAACGGACGCCGACTCTCCCCCGGGGCCCGTCGCGGACGAACCGCCCGCGAGCCGAACGCTCCCGACCAGACGGTCCTCGATCCAATCCGCGTTAGCTTAGGGGCTCATCACGTGCCCCGGCGGACCCCACCGCAGCCACACCGAGGTCCCTCCTTCTATGTCCGACGCCCTCGCTCTCGCACCCCATACCCGTGCTGGTCTCGACGCGGCTTGGCAGTCGCTCGCCGGCGCGGGCGGCTGGCTCGACGGGGCCGAGCGATGTGCGGTCATGAGAGAAACCCGGAGGGCTCGGCACTGCGAACCCTGCGCAGAGCGCAGGCGGGCCCTCTCCGTGCAGGCCCTACCCGACCCGCACGCCTTCGAGAGCGACACGCTCTCCGCCGCCGCGAGCGCAGCGATCCACCGCATCGCGACGGACCCGGGCCGGCTCAGCCGAAACTGGTGGGAAAACGCGCGCGCCTCGGGCCTCGCGGCCGAGGAGCTGGTCGAGATCACTTCCATCGTGGGCGTAACGACGATCGCCGACACCCTCGCTCGGGCGCTTTCGATCCCGCTGCGACCGCTCCCGCAGCCCCGTCCGGGCTCCCCCGAGAGACAACCCGTGCGGGGAGCGACCCTGGAACGAAGCTGGGCGCCGATGGTCGAACCCGAAGCGGCGGAAGGCCCGATCAAGGCGCTCTATGACGTCGTCGAGTCCGCGGCGGGGTTCGTGTTCAACGTCGCCCGGGCGCTGAGTTCCGTCCCCTTGGCTTGTCAGGACTTCTTCGCCGCCTTCTTTCCCAATTACTCGACCCACGGCCCCCCCCGGCCGGGCGGCCTGAACCGCGTCCAGGTCGAGATGCTGGCCTCGACGACCTCCGCCTACAACGACTGCTTCTATTGAACGGTCTCCCACGCGGGGCTGCTCCGGGCGAGCGGCATGACGACGGGCCTCGAGGTCGACGTACGTGTCGTCCGAGGCGCGCCCGAGATCGGCGACGGGGGCGTCCCCAACGGAATTCTGCTGCATCGCTACGCAGCAGCCATTCTGTCCGATGACCGCGACCTGGTCGCGACGCGCCACGATTTGATCAGGGCGATCGGGACCGATGCGACGGTCCAAGCCGCTTCCATCGTCGCGAGTTTCGACGGCATCAACCGCGTCGCGGACGCAACCGGGATCGCGCTCGACCCCGAGACCGCAGGGCACGGAGCCGACAGCCTCGTCGAGACCCTCGGCCTCGAGGCCCTCGGCGCGGCCCGCTCCTGAGGACCGCCCCGACGGCGACCCGCAGGGGTGGATTTCACGCTTCGCCGGGTCGTGGTATCTAACGAGCGCATGGATTCCCTCTACGTCAGCGACCTCAACCGGGACGTGTCCCCCGCCGCGCCAGGCGAGTTCCCCCCGGTCTCGATCGGGCCGATCCTCGCCGATCCGCCCGTCGTGCTCGCGCCGATGGCCGGGATCACGAACGCACCCTTCCGACGACTCTGTCGGGGCTTCGGCGCGGGCCTCTACGTCTCGGAGATGATCACGGCCCGTGCCCTGGTCGAGCGCAACGCGAAGACGATGCGGCTGGCCGAGTTCGACCCCGACGAGAGTCCCCGGAGCCTGCAGCTCTACGGAGTCGACCCGCACTACGTGGGCGAAGCCGTCAAGCTCCTCGTCGACGAGGACCGCATCGACCACCTCGACATGAATTTCGGATGCCCCGTCCGAAAGGTGACCCGGCGCGGCGGCGGCGCGGCCATCCCCGCCAAGCCGCGGCTGCTCGAATCGATCGTCCGTGCGGCTGTGAAGAACGCGGGCGCCCTCCCCGTGACGATCAAGTTCCGGATGGGCATCGAGGACGATTGGCTGACCTTTCTCGAGGCCGGGCGGATCGCCGAGGCGGAGGGTTGTGCCGCCGTCGCGCTTCACGCCCGAACGGCCGCCCAGCTCTACGACGGCGAAGCCGACTGGAACGCGATCGGCGAGCTGAAACAGGCGGTGACCTCGATCCCGGTCTTCGGCAACGGAGACATCTGGGAGGCCTGGGACGCGCTGCGGATGATGCGCTCGACGGGCTGCGACGGCGTCGTCGTGGGCCGCGGCTGTCTGGGACGCCCCTGGCTCTTCGGCGATCTCGCCGCGGTCTTCGCCGGACGCGCGCCCGAGAACCCGCCGTCTTTCGGGACGGTCCTGGACACGATGCGCGAGCACGCACGCCTGCTCTGTGACTGGGTGGGGGAACGGATCGGGATCCGAGATTTTCGCAAGCACGCGACCTGGTATACGAAGGGCTTCCCGAACAGTACGAAGCTCCGCGACAAGCTGATCCGGATCGACTCCTATGCGGAGCTCGATGCCCTCCTCGAGGAGGGCGATCGCGAGCTGCTCTTCCCGCCTCGAGCGATGCGTGTCAAGCGCGGCAAGAAAGGAGGGCGGCAGAAGGTCGTCCTACCCGAAGGCTTCCGAGAGGACCCCGAGGACTCGACCCCGCCCGAGGCAGAAGAGCCTGGCGACGGCGGCTGAGATCCGAAGCCCTAGGACTTCGCGTCTGTCTCGTCCTCTACGACGAAGTTCTTGTCGCGAAGCTTCGCGAGGAGATCGTCGATCGTGCCCGAATTCAACACCTCCGCGAATTGCGAGCGGTAATTCGAGACGAGCGACACGCCCTCGATCACGACGTCGATGATCTTCCAGCCCTCACTCCCCTTGCGCAGTCGATAGGCGATCTCCGCCCCGTCGAACTGCCCGCCCAGGATACGGGTCTTGATCGATACGTCGTTGCGAACCTCGACCTGGACTCCGTAAACGTCGACTTGTTCCTGGTCATAGCGGTCGAGCCGGGTCCCGTAGGTCCTCGAGAGGTGCTGCTTGAACTCCCGGACGAACTCGGCGCGCTTGGCCTTATCCAATTTCCGCCAGTTCCGCGCCAGCACGAGCTTTGACATCGTCGTGAAGTCGAAGATCTCGTAGGCGACCGTCTCGATCTCTCCGACGCGCACGGACGCAGGTTGATCCTTCTTGGCGAGAATCGCGACGATCTGGTTGGCCGCCCGCTCGATCAGCGCGCGCGGCGCCGCCGTGAGTTCCGGGTCGTCCGCTGCACAAACGGGGGTCGCGAACGCGGGCGCAAGAAGGACACTGGCGAGCCACCCGAGCGCCCAGCGCTTCGTCGCGAAATTCGCCTCACGGATCTCAGTCATCATCGTAGTCCTCTCCCGCGTCACCATTCTCCTCCTCCTCCTCCTCCTCGTCGTCGAAGAAATACAGGTCATCCTCATCGACCGACGCGGCGTCCGTCTGATCCGCGACCTTGGCACGACGGTTCTGAAGGTAAAGGTTGCGAACGAATACGTAGTAGTCGAAGGCGTCCCGACGGTTCTCCTCCAGCTCCTTGTCGTAGAGGGCCCGCAGGTTGAGGAGCTGGAGCCCTTTTTGCCCAATAGAAACACCCCAGAGCGCTCCCGTGCCCAGGTTCAGCGTCCGGCTGCTCTGCCAGAGGGGGGAGTAGAGGTAGCCGCTCGCCGTCGTGTCGACGATCTCCCCGATTCCATCCCTCAAGGTGTAGGGGCCGAGGATCGGCACCACCAGATAGGGACCTGGGGGGACGCCGTAGTAGCCGAGCGTCTGGCCAAAATCCTCGTCGTTCTCGGGGATCCCCACCCGGGTCGCGATGTCGATGAAGCCCCCTAGACCGAAGACCGTGTTGTGCGTGAGCCTCGCGAGGTCTTCGATCGCCGCGACGGGCTTGAGCTGCAGCACGTCGTTCGCCAGGACGATCGGCATGTTCAGATTGTTGAAGAAGTTGTCGAGTCCCTGGATCGCGAAATGAGGGAGCACGTAGTCCCAGGCCGTCGCGACCGGCTCGAGCACCCAGCGATCGAGGGCCTCGTTGAAGGCGAAGAAAGAACGGTTCATCGGCTCGAGCGGATCGGAATTCACAGCCCCGGGCTTCGGTCGCCCGGACAGACTTGTGCAACCCACACCCCAGAGGAGCAGGGTCAGCAGCAGGGCGAACCGCAGAGACGAGTATGGGAAGCGGGGAGAGCGAGGGGGCATCGAGTCCGAAATTCCTGGGGAGCGTGATCCCGAGTCTAGGGATGCCCCGAGTCGCCGGCTACGGACGGAAGGATACGGCGAGGCCCCTTCGAGAAAGCCTGCGTCTTCAGTCGGATACGCCCGCGTCGTGCACCAGGCGACCGACCAGCTTATCGATCGAGAGCGCGCTCTCGGTAAAGGCGAACTCCTCCCCCTCCCCAAGCACCTCGTCCTCCGCCCCGAGTTCGACGGAGATGAATTGATCGCCGAGCAGGCCCGCCGTACGGATGGCGGCGGAGGAATCGACGGAGAGCCCTACGTCGGACTCGACCTCGAGGGAGACCTGTGCACGCAGATCATCGTCAAGGTCGATGGCCGAAACCTGCCCGATCTTCACCCCGGCGATCCGGACGGGGGCCCGGACTGAGAGCCCTCCGATATCGTCGAAGGTCGCGCGTAGCAGGATGCGGTCTGTCTGACCGAACTCGAGCCCACCGATCTGGAGCGAGAGATAGCCGAGCGCTCCCAATCCGATCAGGACGAAGGTCCCGACGAGCAGGTCTCGGGTGGCGTTGTTCTGCATGATGATCCTTCCCGCTCGGGCTTCAGGCCGAGTCTACACGCCCCATAGCGCCGTGATCACGTAATCGCTGAGTAAGATCGCGACGGACGCCGTCACGACGGTGGAGGTCGTCGCCCGCGCGACCCCCGCCGCGTCCGGCGAGCACGCGTGTCCCTTGTAGGTCGAGATCAACCCGAGCAGGACACCGAAGACGAGACTCTTCAGCAGGCTCTGGCCGACGTCATCCGCGAAACGAACGGCGCCCTCGAGGCCCGCCAGATAGACACCACCATCGAGCCCCTGATTCGAGACCCCGATCACATAGGCGCCAGCGATCGCGAAGACGATGAAGAGGGCATTGAGCAGGGGCATCGCGACGGTGAGCGCCAACGCTCTCGGCATCGCGACGAAATGCACGGGGTCGATCGCCATCATGCGCAACCCGTCGAGCTGCTCCGTGGCTTTCATGCTGCCGATTTCGGCGGTCACGGCCGAGCCCGCCCGCCCCGTCACCAGCAGTCCGCACACCACCGGTCCGAGTTCCCGCACGAGCGAGAGGCCAACGACGGCCCCGAGTCCCTCTTCGGCGCCGAAGCGCGTCAGGGTCGTGTAGAGCTGAAGACCCAGGACCATCCCGACCGTGAAGCCCGAAAGCGCGATCAGCGCGACCGAGAGCACCCCCGCGTCGTAGAGCGCACGAACGAAGAAACCAAAGCGGGTCGGAGGCTGGACGAGGCAGCGCGCGATCGCGCCGCCGAAGACGGCGACGCGGCCAAGCCCCTCGACGAGCGACATCGAGGCCGCCCCCAGATCCTGGACCAGACCCCTCATCGATGGTCCCTCTCCCGCTCCCGGCCCGAGGCCTCGCGCGTGGGCTCGCGTAGCTCGTTCAAGCGCGCGAGGTAGGCTCGGCCGTCCTCACCGAGGAATTCGATGACCCCCTCGTCATCCCCGCCTGCGAGCACCTCGGGCGACCCCGCTACGCAGTCTCCATCGCGCAGCAGGATCATCTGATCTGCCATGCGCAGCGACGAAGCCATGTGATGCGAGGTCACGACGACGGTGAGCCCGAGTTCGCTATTCAGACGGACCAGCAGCTCCTCGATTCGGGTGACGTTCAGCGGATCGAGCCCCGAGAAGGGCTCATCACAAAGCAGGATCTCCGGCTCCATCACGATCGCGCGCGCAAAAGCAACGCGACGCAGCATGCCCCCGGAGAGCTCCCGTGGAAGCAGCGCCTCGACGTCGGTGAGCCCCACGGCGTAGAGCACCCGCGACACCCGCTCAGCCACCTCGGAGCGCGACAAATTCGCGTGCTCCCGGAGCGGAAGCCCCACGTTATCCAGCACGCTCATCGAATCGAGTAAGGCACCATTCTGGAAGAGCATCCCAATGCCCTTGCGGACCTCACCGAGTTCACGCTCTTTCAGCTCGCTCAATTTCCGATCCGCGACGGTCACGTCCCCACGATCCGGTCGCTGAAGACCCCCAATCATCCGCAGCAGCGTGGATTTCCCGCTCCCGCTCCCCCCGAGCAGAAGATGGATCCCCCCCTTTCGCATCCGACAATCGATGCCGCGATACACGACCCGATGACCGAAAGACAAATGGACGTCGCGCACGGCGATGTAGTCTTCCCCTGCGCTCGCAGCGGGTTCGGCTGAGCCTGTCAGGGTCGATCCTCCCGGGCCAAGCGAGGTTGGCATTCCTTTGCGCGGTCGGTCCAAGTATAGATTCCAGGGTGGGACACGAGCGCTCACGACCCTCGGATGCGGATTAAACTAGCCCAAACGCGGGAAGAGCGTCCAACCCGATCCCCCCGCGAAGGAGTCCAGATGCGCTTCGGTTTCGCGCTGCGGTTGATGGGGAAGGCGGCGACCGCGGAGATCCTCCGAGAGAGCGCAAGACACGCCGAGGCCGCGGGGCTCGACGCCTTGTGGGTCCCCGATCACATCGCCATCCCACCGGACCAGACCGAGGGCTCCGGCGGTCGCTACCTCGACCCGCTCACCTCTCTGGCCTGGCTGGCCGCGGCCACCGACCGGATCCGCATCGGCACGGCCGTCCTCGTCGTTCCCTACCGCCCCGCACTCCCCACGGCGAAGGCCATCGCGACGATCCAGGAGCTCTCCGGCGGCCGCCTCGAACTCGGAGTTGGGGTGGGCTGGATGGATCCCGAATTTCGAGCGGTCGGCGTCGATCGACGACGACGCGGGCACATCACGGACGAGACGCTCCGTTTCCTGCGTGGCGCCTTCGAGAGCGAAAACGACGAGACGGTCTGCAATGGCCAATCCTTCGTCTTCCGTCCGAACCCGCCCCGCCCCCGGATCTGGGTAGGCGGGGCAGCGCCTCACGCCCTGGATAGGGCGGCACGGCTCGGCGACGGCTGGATGCCCATGACCGACGATCCGGCCGCGCTCGCGCCAGATGCCGCGACGCTCCGCTCGCGGTTCCGAGAGGCCGACCGGCCCGAACCCGAGATCGCGGCCTTCGGGGCACTCGGCCGGGACTCGGTCGACGCCGACCTCGAACGACTCGACGCGCTCGCCGAGATCGGCGTGACCGAGTACATCCAAGGCGCGCGCTATGAAGACCTCGACGGTTTCCAGCGCAGCTTTGATCCGCTGATGGAGCGCGTCGAAGCCTACCGGGCCCGAGTGGTCCGCTAGGCCTCCTCCACGACCGAACGGCCCGCGCTCGAGGGCATCCAGGTCGAGAGGGAGGACCGCTGTCGGCCGGTCTCATCGAAATTCGCAGGGTCGAGCCAACGCTCGAGCGCCTCTCGGATCCCAGGCCACTCCTGGTCTGTGATCGAGTACCAGGCCGTATCCCGGCTTCGCCCCTTCGTCACCGCGTGCTGGCGGAAGAGGCCCTCGAAACGGAAGCCGAGTCGTCTCGCCGCGGCGCGCGAAGGCGCGTTCAAACGGTCGCATTTCCATTCGTAACGGCGCGTTCCCCAGTCGTCGAAGGCCCGCCGCATCATCAGGTACATCGCCTCCGTTGCCATCGCAGAGCGCTGCAGTACGGGCGCGTAGCTCAGGTGACCGACCTCGATGGAACCGACCTCGGGTGAGGCTCTGAGAAAAGCAGAGACCCCAACAGCCCGGTCTCCCGCTCGATCCACGATCGCGAAGAAGAACGTGCCCTCGAGCGCTTCAAAGCCGCATACGCATGCGCGATATGCCGCGAAGGTCTCGAAGGGCCCGTAGGGGAGATAGGTCCAATCACGTCCGTCGGAGGCCTCTCGGTAGGCCTCGTGGAGCGATTCCGCGTGAAGCGCCGCCGAGAGCGACTCCAGGCGACAGCGCGCACCCTCCATCGGGTCGGAAGTCGCCTGAGAAGCTCCTCTCCAGCCCTCGAGCGCAGGTCCGACGGGCTGGCCCCAGGCATTCGTCCGTTCGCGCGTCATACACCCTCCCGCTCCGCCCCCCCCCGCCCCGAGGTTTGACTTGGCTCAAGGGAGAGCGACCCTTGAGGTCTGGGCTCCCCTGACGAGTACCGCCGATCGAGAGGCTTCGAAAGTGCGGGGGGGGGGGCGAGACCGGAACGCATAAAGGAGAACGCGATGGAAGCATCCCAGCGCCGCTACCTGATGATCTCGGGCGACGGCCATGCAGGCCCACCGCTGCCCGGCTTCGCGCCCTACTTCGATCCCGAATATCGAGACGATTTCGACCGCTATTGGCGGGCGCGACCGAGCGCCCCGCTGGCCGAAGCAGCGGCCAAGGGGGACCGCGACGCGCTCGCAGGCTTCCTCAACGCCTTCATGCAGGCGACCGGCGGCACCCCCGAGCAGGCCAGCGCCTTCTCGGAGAAGGCACTCGAGGCCACCCTCGGCCTCTTCGACTCAAAAGTCCGAGACCGTTTTCTCGACCAGGACGGCATCGCCGCCGAGGTGCTCTACGGCGACGGCTTCGTCGAGAACCAGCCGCCCTTCAGCGACATCATGGAGGGCAACGGCCAGCTCTTCGGTGGCAAGCCCTGGCCCTTCGCCCTCCAACTCGCCGGCGCGCGGGCTTATAATCGGTGGCTCGCCGAATTTTGCGCAGAGAGCCCCACGCGACGGGCCGGCGTGATCCTCCTCCCGGCGGCCCACGACCTCCCCGCCCTGCTCGAAGAGACCCGACGCGCCCGGGAATCCGGACTCCGGGGCGGGATCCTCGTTCCCCCGCTCGAGCCCGGTCTGCCCGGCTATCACGATCCCTACTACGACCCGCTCTGGTCCCTGGCCGCCGAGCTCGCACTACCCGTCAGCGTCCATGGCGGAAACGCCCGGGCACCGGATGGACCGGACGCCTACGGGCCCGCGGAGCCCCTCGCGTCCTTCTTTCACTTCACGGAATCGACCTTCTTCGACCGCCGCCCGCTCTGGTTCTTCATCTGGGGGGGCGTCTTCGATCGTCACCCCAAGCTCAAGCTCGTCTTCGCCGAGGCCCTCTCCCACTGGGTCCCCCAGGAACTGATGCGCCTGGATGAGATGTACGACATGTGGAACTCCAAAAGGTTGCGAGAGCAGATCTCGAAGCGCCCAAGCGACTACTGGCGCTCGAATTGCGCCATCACTGCGACCTTCATCTCCCGTGGCGAGGTCGAGATGCGCCATGACATCGGCGTCGAAAACCTCCTCTGGGGCTCCGACTTCCCCCACCCGGAAGGCACCTGGCCCCATACCCGGACCTGCCTCCAGCATGCGTTCCACGGCGTCCCAGAGCCGGAAACCGCTCGCATCCTGGGCCAGAACGCGCTCGAGTTCTACGGCTTCGACCCCTCCGAGATGTTGGCGCTCTCAGCGCAGATCGGCCCCTCTCCGGAGATCGTTCTCCAGTCACCCGAATCGCGCCCGGCAGACTACCTGGGCATGGGCATGCGGTAGGACGACCGCTTGTTAGTTCTCTTCGCACCCCGCTTCGCTCAGAACCCTTGGTCCGGCAAGGAACCCACCAAGTCCCGATCCGATCCGCAACCACCTGCGCTCGACGGCCCCCCGCGCAGCCCCCTTCATGCCCACCCAGGAAGCGCGGAGACACCCGCTGATCGCAATCCCCGCGGTCTCGGCGTGCCGCCCTGGGATGCACGATCGCACGCGGATCCCCAATGAAATGGATCCTCTGCCTATTGCTCGTGGCAATGTTGGGAGTCCTCGCTTTCTGGGGGTTTCGGGCCCAGCAGGTCTTCACACGGCAGCTGCAGGAGTTCGTGCCGACCCCCTACGACGCCAGCACGAAAGGCCGCGCACTGCTCGTTCGAGCGCGCCGAGTGGCCAGGGAAGTCGAATGGACTCTGGCGGACGGCACTCGCCAAATCGCCTGGTTCATCCCTCCTCGCAATGGCGCAGTCATCCTCTACGCACATGGTTCGCCAGGGCAGGGCCTCTCGTTTCTCGACGGCGAGGCCCAACCGCTCGTCGATCGCGGCTACGGTGCACTCCTGATCGACCTCCCCGGATATGGCCTGAGTGAGGGCAATCGAGCCTGGGACGATCGGTTCATCGAGTCGTTCCGCCGTGGAATCGACTTCGCGCTCGCTCAGCAGGGAGTCGATCCCACCCGGATCGGCGCCTTCGGCTACTCCAACGGCGCATGCCTCGTCGCGCGAGTCGCCGCCCAGGACGAACGTTTGAGCGCGTTGGTTCTACTCGCCAGCTACACGCGACTCTCCGATCAACTGCATCACACCTATCAACGCCGCACCCCAGGTCTCGGCTGGGTCGCCATCGCGGCGTCTCTTCATGCGGGAGTCCCGGTCTCAGAACTCGATACGCTTGCGGCTTTGGAGAGGATGGCGGCTCGGCCGACCCTGATCATCTGGGGCGGACGGGACACTGCGATCCCGAACTTCATGGGACCGATCCTTCAGTCGGCAGTCCACCAGGCCGAAGGAGTCCAATACGATGATGTGGGACATTTAGGCTATTTTGCCACCCTCGGGACGCAGTATGCTGAGAATCTGGACCGCTTCTATACGCGAGCGCTCGGAATCAAAACGGCAAATCCGCCAGCCGAGCCGGCGAAGGCCATCCTTGAGCCGTAGCCAATTCTTCACTGCCGGCCCACCAAGAACCGCGTGGCGGATCAAGGCCAGTCCGGCACCCTATCGCATACAACGACGAGGGGCCCTTGGAACGTTCGGAGATCGAGAGCGAGGTTCGCAAGATCCTGGCACAGCGGGCAAAGCTGACCACAAGTATCGAATCCATCGAGACGGCTTCGAGCCTATACGATGCTGGAATGACTTCTCACGCGACGGTGAAAGTGATGTTGGGTCTAGAAGATCACTTCGACGTCGAATTCCCGGATGAACTGCTCGAGCGCTCTCTCTTCGACCAAATCAGCAGCATCGTGTCTGCGATCGAAGAACTCTTGAACGATTCCTAGCGACCAGCAGATTCAGCATCGAAACAGGAGGATCCGTGTCCATTAAGGCGGCCCGCATAACAGAAGCGCAGGCCGCTCTTTCAATCGCGAGCGCGGCCGAAGTCGTCCGCGATGTGGCCTCGGCTCACGCCCACGACGTCGACCGCAAAGCCCGTTTCCCAGCAGAAGCGATCGCCGCCCTTCGTGCGGAAAAACTACTCTCGGCCGCGGTCCCTCGCACTCACGGCGGAATGGGTGCGAGCCTTGGGGAACTCGTCGAAGTATGCGAAACGCTAGGACGCGCATGTGCCTCGAGCGGAATGACCTATGCCATGCATTGCATCCAGGTCGCCTCGATCGTTCGGCATTCGCAGGGCGTCACGCAATTCGAAGAATACCTTCGCCGACTCGCCGAAGAGCAGCGACTGATCGCCTCCGTGACCTCCGAAGTCGGCACTGGCGGCGACCTCCAGACCAGCATGACTCATCTCGAACCGCTCGCCGAGGAGGGCTATGAAGTCGAGAAGACGACGACGGCCAGCTCCTACTGCGAGTACGCCGACGACCTTTTACTCACAGCCCGTCGACACGAGGCCGCCGCCCCGAACGACCAGGTCCTCGCCTTGCTCTGCAGCGGGGGCTATGCCGTCTTAGACGTCGGCGAGTGGGACGCGCTCGGAATGCGGGGGACCTGCAGCCCGCCCGCTCGGATCAAGGGGCAAATGGACTCTTGGCAGACCCTTCCCGACCCGTTCCGGGAGATCGCAACGGTCACGATGATTCCGTACTCGCATACCCTATGGGCCGGAGTCTGGCTGGGTATCGCCGCAGACGCCTATGAAAGGGCCCGCCGCTTCCTGCAGATTCGATCTCGCAAGGACCCCGACGGCTCGATCGTCGCCGCAAATCGACTGGCCGCTCTCGCCGGTCGGCTCTCGGGGCTCCGCGCGCGCCTCGCTGAATCGGTCGCGAAAGTCGAAGCCCGCACGCCGCTCGACGCCGACACGACAACCAAGACCAGCGAGATCCTTGCGATCAACGACCTCAAGCTCGAGGCCTCCGAGACCGTCGTCCACGTCGTCAGCGAAGCGATGCGAGTGATCGGGATTGAGGCCTACAAAAACGCGGGCGAATTCAGCCTGAGCAGACATCTCCGAGACGCCCATTCCGCGCCCCTGATGATCAACAACGATCGAGTCCAGGCCGCGAACGCGGATCTCCTCCTCGTCTACAAGGGCCGCTAGGCCAAAAACGTCATGACGACCCCCCGCAATACTCTGACCCAAGCGCTCGTCGAACACGGGTTCTGCCTTCCAGCCGGTGTCCCCGGCGTCCAGGGAAGAACCGAGCGTTTCGAATCCATCGTGGCGGGCTTCGACTCGCTCATCGTCGAGATCGCTCGAGAGAGCGGCGCGGAGCGCGTTGCCTTTCCACCCGTCCTCGACCGCGAGGTCATCCGTCGCACGGGCTACATGGCCTCGTTTCCAGAACTCTGCGGCTCGATCCACCACTACCGACAGAACCGCGGACGGCACATCGACTTGATCGACCGCATCGACCAGGGCGGGGATTGGAGTGAATACCTTGAGCAAGCGCCCCTCACGTTATGCCCAGCCGCCTGCTACCCCCTCTACCCGACATTGACGGGACGCCTACCTGAGGGAGGCCGACTCTTCGATCTGACTTCCTACGTCTTCCGCGCCGAACCCTCCGAGGATCCAGCCCGGCTCCAGGCCTTTCGGATGCGTGAGAATGTTCGCATCGGACGACCGTCGATCGTTCGAGATTGGCGCAACGCGTGGAGCCAACATGCCCACTCCCTGCTATGCGAACTCGGTCTAGATGCTTCGCTCGCAGTCGCGTCTGATCCCTTTTTCGGACGCGGCGGGAAGTTGCTCTCCCAAAATCAACTGGCAGAAGAACTGAAATTCGAGATCCTCGTCCCCATCACTTCAACCGAAGAACCGACTGCCGTCGCGTCCTTCAACTACCACGAAGATCGTTTCGCACGCGCCTTCGCGATCGAAACCGCAGACGAGGCGCCCGCTCACACCGCCTGCATGGGATTCGGGCTCGAGAGAGTCGTGCTGGCTCTGATCGAAAGCCACGGGATGACTGTGTCGGCTTGGCCGGCCTCCGTGCGCTCAAAACTCTCCCTATGAGAGAGTCCGTCGTCGAGACGAGTGAGCCATGGATCCCTCACCGACTGCACGCCATGGAACGGGATTGGCCGGAAAGTAATTGCTACGTCGACGTCTGGATCGAGATCCTTCACGCGAAGGCTCTCGAGGTTGAGGCAATGCTCGGCTTTACGATCGCGAACGACTATGAATTCGATCAGTGGACTTTCTTCAAGCCGAAGCCGAGCGAGCTCACGCGTCTCTACGGGTTGGAAATCGAGGAGCTCACGATCTGGAGAGACCTGACGGCCCACGTCGAGTTACACGTCACTCACGGCCGAATTCCCCTCCTCGAGGTCGATGCGTTCTACCTCCCCGACACGGAGGGCCGCGGCTATCGCGAGAGCCATACGAAGACGACCATCGCCGTCGAGTCCATCGACCCTGCCTCAGAATGCCTCCGCTATCTGCATAACCGGGCCGGCTTCATGCTCGGGGGATCCGACTACCGCGGCTTATTGCGGATCGACCCTGCCCCCTCACCTCGAGACCTGATGCCTTTTTGCGAGATCGTGAAGGTCGAACGGATCGACCATAAGACGACCGATGCCCTCCGTGAAATCGCGCTCGAGCTGCTCCAGGGACACCGAGCTCGGGCGCCGAGAAGTAATCCCATCAGTCGTTATGCCGCGGCTGTCGATGCCGACCTCGAGATGCTCCTCGAAAACCCCGCGGAGACCTTCGACCCTTATGCCTTCGCTTCGATCCGCCAATGTGGCTCTGGCTTCGCATTGGCCGCCGACCACCTCGATTGGCTGGGACAGGGACAGCCGGCTTGGAGCGAAGCCTCGGCCTGCTTCAGAATCATCTCTCGTCGATCGAGCGCACTCGTGCTCAACATGGCGAGAATCGCGCACTCGGGTCGGCGGCGAGACTTGTCGGGTCCACTGGGAGAGATGGCTGCTGCCTGGGATCGCGGAATGACTGCGCTTGACCGCGCTCTCTCGCAATGAGCCCTCCTCGCCTGGCGCGGCCCCGGACTCGGGACCTTTCCGTCGGCTGGTCGATCAGACGCACACGACCCGGCAAGAGCGACCACCCGGACCTGGTCGACTGGAACGGCCCTCTCGGCAGGTGGGATGTCGACGACGCTCGGGTCCCCTGCACGATGGCTTCCGCCCTCCGCGACGTCGGTTCCCTGGACGTCGAAAATGATGACGGGCTCGCGGCGCTCGGGAATCTGGACCGCTCCGACTTCTGGATGCGAACGCACTTCGCGGGGACGGACGAACCCTCCCAGATCGTCTTCGAAGGCCTGGCGACGCTGGCCTCGGTCTGGCTGAACGGAGAGCAGATCCACCAGTCCTCGAATATGTTCGTCCCAAAGCGCATCGATCTCGAGCACCGCCCGGGGATCGCGAATGAGCTGGCGATTCTCTTTCACGGCCTGGACGATTTCCTCGGACAGAAGCGTGCGCGGGCCCGCTGGCGAACCCAGCTCGTGAATGAGCGTCAGCTGAGGTTTCTGCGAACGACGCTCTTCGGACGAATGCCGAGTTGGTGCCCTCCGATCGCGCCGGTCGGTCCGTGGCGTGCCATCCGACTCGAGACGAGGCAGCCCGACGGACTCACTCTCGAGCGTGTCTGCGTCGACCCGAGTCTCGATGGAGATCGGGGTCGTTTGTCCGTAACCGTCCAGTTGACCGCATGCGATGCGATCTCGGATGGGCGCCGCTATTGGCTCGAGGTCGAGGGCAGCCGTCACCCACTGACCCCCGAACTCGACGCCGACGGTCACGTCATCTTGACGGGATCGGCTCAGATCGAAGATGTCGAACTCTGGTGGCCGCACACACATCTCGCGGTTGGCACGAAGCCGCGACTCTATTCGCTTGCTCTCGTAGAAACGACCGACGGACAGGACTCGCGTATCGAACTCGAACCGGTCGGTTTCCGAGAGATCGAGCGGGCCGAAGGGCGTCGATTTGCCCTCGACGTGAACGGCGTTCGAGTCTTCTGCCGCGGAACCTGCTGGACGCCTGTCGATCCGCTCGCGCTCCAGACTGACGAAGGTTCGCTTCGGGCTGTTTTGGAGCAAGCATGCCGCGCCGGAGTCAACATGTTGCGCCTACCCGGCAGCGGAGTCTACGAGCAGGAAGGCTTCTATCGCATCTGTGACGAGCTCGGGTTGATGGTCTGGCAGGACTTCATGTTCGCGACCCTCGATTACCCGACCGAGGATGATTCCTTTCTGACCTCGATCCGCGAAGAGGTCGATGCGTTCCTGAATCGAGTACGAGGGCGTGCCTGCATCGCCGTATTGTGTGGCAGTGGAGAGCGGGAGCAGCAGCCCGCTATGCTAGGCCTAGCCTCGGAGGATCGAGTGAGTGAATTCTTCGACGATTGGCTCCCCACTCGCTGTGCGGCGCTCAGACCGGACGTACCGTGGTGGCCGAGTACGCCCAGCGGGGGCGAACTCCCTTTCCACATTCGGGAGGGTACGGCCCACTACTTCGGTGTCGGCGCCTACCGGCGACCTCTCGAAGCACTCCAGTCCGACCGACCCTCCTTTGCCACCGAATGTCTGGCCTTCTCCAACCCGGCCGGCGTTACGGGGGCCGAGCCGACACCCGAGATCCGAATTCCCCGAGATCGCGGCGCCGACTGGAACTTCCTCGACGTGACTCGTCATTACGCACGCGAACTCTTCCCCAACGCCGATGCCCCCGACCCTGCCACTCGAACGAGCCTGCTGCGTGCGACCGTCGCCAGCTTGATGGAGCGGGCACAGGGCCACCTTCGCGACCCCGAGGCCGACTGCGGCGGAGCGCTGGTACTCAACCATCGAGATCCCTGGCAAAGCGCAGGTTGGGGCGTCTTCGACTCCACAGGACAACCCAAATCGGGTTGGTACGGGCTCGCAAGGGCCTGGGCACCGGTCGCCGTACGTCTCTTCGACGATGGTCTCAACGGGTTGCGCGTGAGCATCACGAACGACCGTCCGTCTCCACTCGAGACCCGTCTCGAGGTCGCCCTGCTGCGGCTCGATGGCCTGGTCATCGACTCGGCCCAGAGGATGGTTCGGATCGAAGCCCACTCGATGTTCGCTCGTTCCCTCGACTCGATCCTTGGGGGATTCCAGGATTCGAGCCAGGCGTATCGCTTCGGACCTCCCGCCTTCGACCTCGCCCTCGCGCGAATTTCGGGAGCAGAACAACCGGATGGAATCGGCCTCGAAGCCGTCCATCTTCCTCCGAACCAAGGACTTTTAGCCCGGACGAACCTGGGGCTCGAAGTGCATGGGGAGTCCCAGGAGGAAGAGGATCCCGTTCTCGTGTTGTCGACGGATTCGTTCGCGCAAGTCGTGACGATCGAAGCCCAGGGCGCCCTCCCCAGTGACAACTGGTTCTCCCTCGCCCCTGGTTACGCTCGCCGTATCCGTCTTGCCAGAACGCACGACGAAATGCCCGGTCCCGCACGCATTCGGGCATTGAACTCGGATCGCGTCGTCGGCGTTTCGGCTCCGCAATCCGCAGAATCGTTCAAATGAAGATCGACCTCGCACGTCCCGAAGCCGGTTGGATCGAAGGATCACACGGCCCGATCTTCGCCACCTATCACGCGCCTTCCTCTGACTACGAGGGCGAGTGCCGAGCTCATGCGGTCCTCATCTGCGACTCGCTGGGCCCCGACAGAATGAACCTTCACCTCACGCATCGGTCACTCGGCATGCGCCTGGCAGAGCGAGGCTTCGCGGTGTTGCGCTTCGACCCGACCGGAACCGCCGATGCTTCAGGCTCACCTCGCGACCCGAACTGGCCCAGCAGCTGGTGGTCGGATGCAGGGACGAGTGCGGAATATCTTCTCGCCCGCAGCGGAGCGACCCGGCTCGCCGCCTACGGCGCGCGGTTGGGCGCGACGCTCGCAGCCACGCTCCCCGGGGTCGACACGCTCCTACTTTGGGGGCCCTACCAGGATGGAAAGCTCTTCCTGCGCAATGAACGCATGCTGACTCGACTGACGGGGTCGAACGTCTCGCCGCGCCGGCCTCGCTTCGCTTCTCCCGGCGACGAGGGTTATCTGGGCTTCGCCTACCCGGCTCGAGCGATCGAGTTGCTGCACAACCTGCATCAGACACATCCGCCGAGCGAGTCGTGCACGCGCGCGCGGATCATCTCGTGGGACGAGTCTGATGAGGTGGGATCCATCGCGAGCGCTCTGGAGCGGAGCGGAGCCCGCGTCGACTTCGATCGCCCGAGCGGTTTTCGCTCGGACGACTCGATCGAGCGACAGCGGGTACCCCACGCCTTGATCGAAAATCTGACCTCTTGGCTTGTCCACGTGGACGGAGAGAAAGAGCGCCCACGCTCGCCCCGGCCCGTGACAGCCAAGCCGCTCCCCCCTCGGACTCAGGTCGATCGAGGCCTGCCGAACTCCGGCCGACTCGAAGAAGAGGCCGTGCGCTTCGGACGGGACGACGATCTCTTCGGAATTCTGTCGATCCCATTCGAACCCCAGGCAGGGCCCACCCTGATCCTCGTCAATGGCGGCAACAATCATCGTCCGGGGATTAATCGGAACTACACCGAATGGGCACGCGATGCGGCTCTCCGCGGTTCGCCCGCGCTTCGGATGGACATCCGGGGTCTTGGCGACAGTCCGCCTCTGCGAGCTCGAGACCTGAACGTTTTATATCGGAAAGAGACACGGCAGGACGTGATCGAGGCAATCGATCATCTGTCGGACCGGATGCCAGATCGCGGCGTCGTGCTCTGCGGCCTCTGCGCGGGCGCCTTTCAGGCACTCCACGCCGCACGGATCGATCCTCGGGTCGAAGGCGTCATCCTGATCGACCTACTGCGCTGGGATCACGAAACGCCGAAGAGTGGACGACGAACGTTCTGGGACCGTCGACGACACGACCTCGGACGATGGCGCCATCGTCTCACGAGTCGAGGGCCAGGACGCTCCTCGCTCGCACGGGGACTGCTGGACCTGACGGCGAAAGGCATCGAGGTGCTGCTCATCAGCTGCGTGGATGCCCGACAGAGAGCATTGGTAATCGACACACTGCAACCGGACCTGCCCTCGCTCGAGGCCACCGGCCACTTTCGGCTGGAGCGACTCTCCGAAGCCGACCACATCCTCACGCCGCTCTGGTCGCAGGTTCGGGTTGCCGACGAGCTCGCGAGCTTCTTCGACCGAATCCGCTCTCGCCACGAGTCATAAGAGACCTCGAAAAACCGAGCCGAGATCGCCCGACCGGGACCCGGAACAAGGCTGACCCTGCCGTGGACGCTAGAGCGTCTCCTCCAACAAGCCGTTCAACAGCTTCGCGAATCCCGTCGGATCTTCGAGCTGGCCTCCTTCCGCAAGGACCGCTTGTCCCAGCAATAGCTTCGCCGAGTTCGCGATCCGTGCGTCCGTCGGGTTCTCGTCGAAGCGCTTGCCGAGCGCGGAGACGACCGCGTGCTCGGGGTTCAGCTCGAGGATGGGCTTGCGGTCGGGAATCTCCTGGCCCGCTTGTCGAAGCATGGCCTCGAGTTGCGGCGACAGGTCGCCCTCTTCGGCGACGAGACAGGAGGCCGAGCTCTTGAGTCGGCTGGAGAGCCGGACCTCCTTCACGTCCTCTTCGATCGCCGATTGCAGCGCCTGCAATAGGTCACCGAAGCTCTTTTCCTTCTCTTCCAGGTCCTCCTTCGCCTTCTCCTTATCCTCGTCGGAGCCGAGCTCGACCTCGCCCTTTCCCACGCTCTTGAAGGGCTTGTCCCGGTAGTCGACCGGACCCTGCCCGGCCCAGACCTCGTCGACGGGGTCGGTCAGGAAGAGGACCTCGATGCCCTTCTCCTTGAAGGCCTCCAGATGCGGAGAGCGCCGCAAGACGTCGAGCTTGGGGCCGGCGATGTAGTAGATCGCCTCCTGATCCTCAGGCATCCGGTCGACGTAATCCGTCAGCGAGACGAGGTCCGTTTCACTCGAGGACGAGGGCGCGAGTACGAGATCGAAAATGCGGTCCCGCTTCTCTTCGAAGTCGAGCAGGCCCTCCTTGATCACCGGTCCGAACTCCGCCCAGAAGCTCCGATATCCCTCGGCATCTTCCTTCGACATCTTCTTGAGACGATCGGCCACCTTCTTCACCAGGTGTTTTCGGATCGTCTGGATCTGGCGATCCTGTTGCAGCATCTCGCGAGAAACGTTCAGCGACAGATCCTCGGCGTCGACGACGCCGCGTACGAACCGAAGCCACTCGGGAAGCAGCTCCCGGCACTCGTCCATGATGAAGATACGGCGGACGTAGAGCTGGACACCGTTCTGGGTGCGCTCCCGGTGGTAGAGGTCGAAGGGCGCCTTGCTCGGCACGTAGAGCAGCGCCCTCGCCTCGAAGGTCCCCTCGATCGAGGTGCTCACCCGGAGCATCGGATCCTGGAAGTCGTGGGTGACGTGCTTGTAGAACTCGTCGAAGTCAGCCTCTTCGACCTCGGACTCGGGCCGGGTCCAGATGGCCTTCATCGAGTTGAGGGCCTCTTCGACCGTTCGCTCCGTCGGCTCTCCGGGCGTCACGTCGATCACGTCGCGCTCGGCCTCGCCCTCCTCCGCCGCTTCGGGCGGCGCCGCCGCCTCGATGATCGTGAGCTTGATCGGGTAGGCGACGAAATCCGAATATTTCTTGACGATCCCGCGGAGCACCCATTCGTCACAGAAATCAGAAACGCCGTCCTCGCCGTCGACCTCCTTCAGCGAGAGCCGGATCGTCGTTCCCGCCTCGTCGCGCTCGGCGTCGCCGAGGGTGTACTCGCCCGCGCCCTGGGAGGTCCAGCGCGCCGCTTTGTCTTCGCCCACCGGTCGACTCACGACGTCGACCTCGTCGGCCACCATGAAGCTCGCGTAGAAGCCCACCCCGAACTGGCCGATCAGGTCGGGCGCCGCCTCCGCCGCCTCGGATTGTTTTAGGAACTCGAGCGTGCCCGAGCGCGCGATCGTCCCGAGATGCAGGACGAGGTCTTCGCGATTCATCCCGATGCCGTTGTCGGAGATCGTCAAGCTGCGCTCGATCCGGTCAGCGACCAGATGGATCTCGAGCTCCCCCGTCGTGGCGTGCTCCGGGTTGGAGATCGCGTCGAAGCGGCGCCGATCGAGGGCGTCCGAGGCATTCGAAATCAGTTCCCGGAGGAAGACCTCCTTGTTCGAGTAAAGCGAGTGGATCATCAGGTCGAGCAGCTTCTGGGTCTCGGCCTGAAAGGAATGGGTCTCCATGCGAACGGGCTCCTCGTCGAATCGATAGAGATGAGAGCGAGCGAGCGCTCGCGCGAGGGGAAGCTTGAGCACGAACCGGAGCGAGGCAAGCCGGATCGGGGCCGGAAAGCGCTTCCTCTCGAAAAAAAGGGCTCTCAGCCACCGTGGCCGGCCTCCCGGGTCACTCCGAACAGCGGGGAGCGACTGGCCCCGCCCCGCTCCAGGGCGCTACGCCGCGTACAGGGCCGCCGCATTCCCGTAGACGACCGCGTGCTTCTGGTCCGCGCTCATGCCCTCGGTGACCGCGTCCGCGATCTCTCGGGATCGCGGATAGGTGCCGTCACCGTGGGGGAAATCCGTGGCCCACATGACCCTTTCGAGGTTCAGCGCGTCGATTACGTGGCGCACGCTCGAATCGTCCTGAAAAGTCGCGTAGACGCACTCGTCCACATACTCCGAAGGGGGGCGGTCGATCGCGCCCACCTCCATCGACCAGCGATGCCGCTCCCAGGCATGGTCCATCCGGAAGCTGAAATGGGGGAGCCAACCCGCGTCGTTCTCGACCATGATCACGCGGAGCGCGGGATGGCGGGCGAAGACTCCACCCAAGACCATCATCATGATGATGTTCTGGTTGCCTCGCACGGTCACGATCTGCTGGATCACCTGCGGCCCGCGAACCGCCATGCCGTAGGAGTCCCGTCCGGTCAGAATATGGAAGTTGATCGGGAGGCCCAGATCGATCGCGGCCTCCCAGACGGGGGCGTAGCTCGGGTGGTCGTAGTCTTCGAAGGCCGCATCCCCGCACAGCATCACGCCCTTGAAGCCGGCCGCAGCGATCGCCTTCAGCTCCTCGACGCCCTCCTCAGGAGTACGGACGGCGGCCATGCCAATCCCGATCAGGCGGCGCGGGTCGACCTCACAAAACCCCTCGAGCCAGCGGTTATAGGCCTCGAAGCAGGCTTTCTTGTAGGCGGCGTCCGGATGCTGGCAGATCACCATGCCGGCGCTCGGGTAGAGCACCTCCCCAGCGATATCCTCTTCGTCCTGGATCGCGAGTCGTGCTTTCGGATCGATCCCGGCCGGATGCATCTCTTCCCAGCGCTGGGGTCGGGACCACTCCTCGAAGGGAACACCCGCCCGCGTCAGCTTGCTCGACGGGATCTTGAAGGGCAGCCCCGGAACGATCAACTCGGCCCCCTGCTCCTCGTCGTAGTGAGCACGAGGACGCCGGTCTCGAAACGCCGGGTCGATCTCGGCGTAGCATTGCTCGGTCTCGTTGACGTGGGAATCGGCGGAAAAGAGGGGCTGCATGGGGGGAACCTCGATCGAGTGGGGCGCCGCCAGTGTATCGCCCCCAGTCACGCCGCACGCCCTCGGCCCCCGATCTGCCCCCAGCGGGTCGACGGCGGCGGCGCGAGCAGGGACCCTCCCCCCTCAGCGCGGCCCCGAGCGGGGACGATGCCGACCCAGACGCAAGACGCACGAGGAGACCGGGCTTGGACTACTGGCTGTACATGAACGATATGGAGGAGGAGCAGCTCGTTGAGATCGCGCAGGCAGCCGAGACGGCGGGCTTCCGCGGGGTCGCCGTCGCGGACCATATCGCCGTCCCGGTGGACTTCGACGCGACGGCCCACCCCTCCGGCCAGGCCCCCTTCGACCACCGGACCTCTTTTCCCGATCCCCTGATCACGGCTGCGACCCTCCTGGCCTCGACGGAGCGACTCGAGGTGATGAGCTACGTCTATGTGCTCCCGATGCGGGAACCCTTCTCGGTCGCCAAGCAGGTCTCGACGCTCGCCCGCTTTTCGGGGGGCCGTTTCCGTTTCGGGGTCGGTGCGGGCTGGATGCTCGAGGAGATCGAGCTGATCGGGTATTCCGTCGCCCGCCGGGGCCGCCGCATGGACGAGATGCTGGAGGTCATGCGCGCGTTCTGGGATCGCGAGAGCGTCGAATACCACGGCGAGTTCTTCGACTTCGAGCCCGCCGGCATGGCCCCACGGCCCGAGCATCCCGTGCCGGTCTGGGTCGGGGGCAAGAGTCCCGCAGCGCTCGCGCGGGCCGCGACCCAGGACGGCTGGCTCGGGATGAACTACGCGCTCGAGGAGTGCCATTCGCTGCTCGAGGAGCTCAGGGGGATCCGCGCCGAGAGCCCCCCGAACCCGGCCTTCCGGACCTTCGTCATCCCGAACGCGGCATCGACGCCCGAACTCTACGCAGATCTCGAGGAGCGCGGCGTCACCGACACGATGGGGTTCGCCTTCGACGCGGGCGACCCGGCCTTCGACGCGCTCGACGCCAAGCGGGCCGCCATCTCGGCTTTCGCCGACACGTTCATCCCGCGCTGAGCCTGGACGGCCAGCGCGCGATCGCCTCGCTCAGGGCCTCGATCAAGCGCTGTACGCTCGGCGTTCGCGACACACCCTCGTGATCGGACCAGCCCCACTCGCGCCAGTTCCAGCGAAGGCTCGGGGGCAACTCGAGCTGCACGCCTTGCTCGGATGGGAGATTCACCGGGTTGCGCGGATGCTGGCCGCGCAGCTCGCGCGGGATCGCCTCGAGGTCGTCCAGCACTCGGTAACGGCTCGGCAGGCCTCGCCTCAGGTGGGCCGCAAAATGTCCCGCCAACGCGCGGTTGCGACCCCCGAGCAAGAGATGTTGACGGAGCCCGCGACGCCCGTAGCCATGAATCGTGAGGACCACGTCCACGTGATCGAGGAATCGGGCGAGGGCCTCGGAATCGACGGGATCAAAGGCCGTCGAAGCGATGTGATGCCGGTGGGGCGGATCCTGCAGCACGCCGTAATACGAGGCCCCGGTCGCCCCGGCCACGGCTGAGGCGACGGCATCCGTCGTGCGCTCGAGGTTGCCCCCGTGGTAGGCCATCACCCCAAAATGCCCTCGGATCTCGCATTGCTCGGTCACTTCGGGGCGGGCCAGGAACTCTCGCAGCATCGGGGATCTCTTCACAAGGGTGGCGTGAAGCCTAGACCAGCCGGGCGGGCTCCCACGCCCTGGCGCGTGGACGCCGCGTTGATGGTCGAAAGCGTCGGTGCCGCTACGGTCCCCCCCCACCCTCAGCACCAGGACCGACCCACACGGATGCAGACCCATTCGACCCGACGCACCGACGCACCCCAACCCGCCGCACCGGAGGGCGCTCCGGGCGTGCAGAACGTCGCGATCGCGGGAGCGGGCGGCTTCGTAGGCTCGGCCCTCGCCAGCCGTCTCGCCCAAAACAGCCACGTGCTGGCGCTCGGGCGGCGTTTTTCCGACCGCCAGCCCGCCGCGGACGCTGCGCCCGCTCCGGGGCTCTCCCACCGTCGTTGCGATCTCTTCTCCGTCCGCCAGACCCGAGAGGCGCTCGAGGGAGCCGACGTCGCGGTCTATCTCGTCCACTCCATGAGCCCGAATGCACGACTGACCCAGGGGCACTTCGAGGATCTCGATCTGCTGTTGGCCGACAACTTCGCGCGCGCGGCCGCCCAGGCCGGCGTGGAGCGGATCGTCTACCTCGGCGGCCTGCTGCCGTCGGACCCCGAGGCCCCCCTCTCCCCTCACCTCGCCAGCCGCGCCGAGGTCGAGAAAGCGCTCGGGGCTCACGGCGTCCCGGTCACCGCGGTTCGCGCCGGCCTCGTCGTCGGCGCCGAAGGCTCCTCTCTCGAGATCCTCGTGCGCCTGGTCGGGCGACTGCCGCTCATGGTCTGCCCCAGCTGGACGCGGTCACGCACCCAACCCATCGCCCTCCGCGACGTAATCCAGATCCTCGAGTATTGCTGCTTCGAGCGTTCGACCGCGGGGCGGGTGTGTGAGATCGGTGGGCCCGACGTGATGTCCTACCGAGAAATGATGAAGGCGACCGCGCGGGTCCTGGGCCGCCGCCGACCGATGCTCCCCGTCCCCTTCGTCA
>Ga0315332_10000069_pt1 | contig 32090 bp, 16 predicted proteins | sample M110034915metaG_FD_203455 | JGI IMG/M metagenome (GOLD analysis project Ga0315332, IMG submission 203455) | Ammonia-oxidizing marine archaeal communities from Monterey Bay, California, United States - M1 100m 34915 | ecosystem: Environmental > Aquatic > Marine > Intertidal zone | place: USA...
GGTATTTATATCTCCCCACCCTTAGGTAGTGTAAAAGCCTTTGTTTTACTGCCTTGTTTCTCTAAATCTGGCTCTATAGGCGCTTTGATATTGTCTACTGGAAGACCAAGTTCTGCTGATCCACCTGGTTCCATATCCATTAATGGAAGACCAGTAGCTGGATCAATGGTAGATGGATCAGGAATAATACCATCCTTAATCTCTTTTTCAATCAACTTATCCTGCTCAAGGATTTCCTCATCAGTCTGGTGAAGAACTTTACGACGTACCCAATCCTGAGAGAAATATCTTCCAATATATGGTTGAACTGCTTCGACACTACTCAATCTCTCCTGAAGAAGTTCAGAATCCTTCAATTCAGAGAAGTGATTGTCATATAAGAAGTCATATTGGATATGCTCACTCATTACTTCCCAGTCTTCTGGAGTCACCACATTCTTCAGAAGTAGCTGAGTTTTCAGCATATCATTAAACATATTTGAGAATCTCTTTCTCAAACGTCCAACAAACTTACTAAATTTAAGTTCATCTCTTAGGATCTCAGAAGATCTCCCCAAGTTAAATCCACCTTCTCCATCCATTCTGGAGACAGGAACATTAAGTGAACGGAAGAGTTTCTTTTTAAAATACTCAATATCAGTGATTTCTCCAAGGTTTTGTCCACCTGGAAGTGTTGTGATTTCTGTTCCTCTTCCACCTTCACGTCTTGGGAGCCAGAAGTCTTCAAGCATTGCCATGTATTTCTTATCATCCCGAATCTCTCCCGTAGAAGCATCATATACCAACTTATTGCGATAACGCATCATAACATCACGAAGATATTGTTCTGCCTTTACTTTAGGAAGATTACCAACATCAATATAGAAAATTCTTCTTTCTGGTGCTCTTGATAGTCTGTAGATAACAAGACTATCCTCAATCATCCTAAGTTGATTGAGTGATTTAATTGCTTTATGAAGATATGAAAGTGTATTGCCTTTATTTCTATCTACAAGACCGGAAGTACAATAAGTGACAGAATCTCTAGTCATTTTAATGCCTTGACTAGCACCCGTAGCATTAATATTACCTGTAGGATAAGAAGGCCTAGGATTATAAATGAAATACTCTTCAATTTCGGGAAACTCATAATCCATTGGATTATCAGAATTCTGCTTCGTTACATTATACTTATCTTTATCCTTCTTAACACTTTGCCTCATAAAACGCATTTTCATTGCATCAATATAACGCAACTCCTGAATTCCTTCATGAGGTTTTTTCAAATCAATAATTTTATGATAATAGATACGTCCATCAATATACCAATTCCTATAGATTTCATGAGCTTTTTTATCAAAATCTAAAAGATCTTTAATAAATTTAAATTCTGCTCTAATTTTATCTTTAATCCCATCACTAGCATTCAAGTTAGATAATTCAATCTCAACAGGACTATCATTAGTATCAACAACGATTGCTTCATTTACAATATCTTCAATAGCACTATCACACTCTGGATGAAGTGCCATTTCACGATATCTCTTAAGAAGATCAAATTCAGTTCTATAGATTCCTTCAATATCAACATACGAACCAAAAAAACCACTAGTTAAATAGTGGTCACTCCCATCCTCATTATTTGGAGGAATGGGAGAAACTGCTGTAGGAGATAGTAATTCTTCGCCGTCCTCTATTGAGAACCCAAATAATTTAGCCATAATTTATTTTAGGAATTATCTTTCTACTATTTATGGGAGTTATGCAGCAGATGGATTATTCAAACACCGGAAACTATTTACAGCAAAGTCAACTGTATACTCTTCAATTGTATCTCCTGAATCATAGGAAAGATCAATTGGAGCAACGGTAGTTGGCCAAATATCAACAAACTCATAAGTGTTCAAAATAGTAGCGTTATCATCTACGGTTCCATTATCTACACTACTTGGAGTAGCACCTCTACCTAGTTGCTGTACACTAGCATTTACCATATATTCAGATGGGCGTGTGGTTCCCATATTGTTACTCAATCTAACAATTTGCTCACTCCATTCTTCAAAAGCCCTTCTGAAGATAAAGTCCTCATCGTTGATAATAGTTACAGTCCAAACATCAATAGTCCTGTCACCAGCAACTTTAAAAATACGACCTCTAAATGGAACATCAATTGATGCTACATTTTGAGCTGGCAGTGATGCTGCTTTACACATAAATTGGAACTTATCTTTGTCCCAAGTGGATTGAACATTTGCCGGTAGTACCGGCAATTGGACGTTAAAGAGATTGGGCCTTGCCCCTCCTCCTCGAAGTTGACTTTTAAAGTCTGAGATGGTCTTGATTGCCATGATTTGCTATCCTCCTGTTTGTTATTTATCTAATAAGGTTAAACGCGACCAGCTACTTCTTCAAAGCTAACCCCAGTTCGGGTAGCAACGAAGGTTAGCGTGACATAATTAATCGACTTCGCAGGCTTCAGGAAGATGTCTGCGCGGAATTCATTATTATCAATAACATCAGGTGTGTTATTTGTTTCATCACAAATAACAAGGAATCCATAAACTCCCCTCTTCGCTTGAATATCACGAAGATATGGTTCAACAATATTACGGAAACTTGCTCTTGTTAATTCATCATTGAGTTCAAAGAGTTGAGCTTCAGCAGCTTTCTGCAATGCTTGCTCAACAGTAAGGAACAGACGACGAACATTAATACGGTCAAATGCAGATGCATAACCGAGAGCAGTCTTATCACCAAAGAGAAGTGTTCCAATTCCAGGTGTCGTGATAAAAGCATTAACCCTTAGAGGATAAAGAATATCTCTCTGTGCCTTGGTGGGATTGTATGCAAGTTTAACTGCATTATTAATAACACCACGCTGTTGACCAGCAGGTGAGAACCAAGGATAAGCAACAATATTTGTGCGAGTCATCAGACCAGCAACGTCAGCATTGGTTGGAATCCAACGGAACTTATTATTAAAGCGATCATAAGTATACTTATAACCAGCATCAAAAATGCCATAAGAAGTAGACATTAGTGGGCTGAAATACTTAACCAGATTATCCGTCTGAGTAGTAGCGTTAGTAACACCAACCAAATCTGCCCTATGTGGTCCAACAGTAGCAACACAATCTTTTCTACTATTTGCTAGAGAAAGGACATAGTTTGCTTTTGCCTGAGAATCTTCTAGGTTAGTGCATCCTGGACCCATAATCAAATAATCAACTTCAATTTCATCTTTATTTTCAAATTTACCATAAGATGTAATTAGATCAGAAAGTGCTGCCTTATACCCACCAGCAGCAGAGTAATCAACTCCCCCACCTAAGGTATAAGTGTTGTTACCTACAGCACTAAAGGTAATTCCTTGTGCATTCTGACCCCAGATTCCATCTGCTGTAGAAATTGGACTATAGGAAGCAGCATCACCAGCTGTAGTGGTGAATCCAGTTGCTCTTGGAGATGTTCCCCAATACGTGTCTGTTGCTGCAGAAACATTATATCCAGCATAAGTATTATCTGAGAAATCAGCCAGATATTGCTTGTAGTAATTCTTTTGAGGAGAATTAACATCTGATACAGAATCAAGTGCTTTAGAAAGACCCAGATGCTTCTCTAGGATATTACCTTTGATTCCAGTAATATCACCAGTATCATCAACTACAACCACATGCATTCCATCGCCTTTACCACTTCTATTAGTAGTATAGACATTGGATGTAGGTCTGGGAGCAATTGACTTCCAATAAGTCGTTGCATTAGTAAGATTTAGAGTTTGAGCATCATACCAATCAGCAATGGCAGACGACGTAGCACCAATACCTGTTCCTGTAGAAGTAACACCTGCATTATTAACAAAGTTGAGTGTCTGACTCGCTGCAAATGCATTAGATGTAGTTCCTTCTGCATAATCAATTGCAGTTTCAGTAGAACCAGCACCAGATGTTTCTACACGAGAAACAATTTTAACATCTACTGATCCATCTGTGGATGCATTAGTAGTAATGCCAGTAATAATTCCTTTTAGATAACCAGTGAATTCAGAAGTAGTTCCTGTTCCTGGAATAACTACACTGGCCAATGATGCCGTAACACCAAATCCAATAGTCGCACCTGCTACTGCGGGATCAGTGCTACCAATAGTAACTGTTTGATCCGCATAGTTGTCAATAACACATACTTTTAATGTGTTAGCCCATGTACCAGGATCTTTAGCAGCATAAGTGAAATTAGTAGCCGTATCCCAATTGTTCAAATAATCATCATAGTTCTTAATTTTAGATGCAGTTGTAGAAGCAATGCCAACACCCGCATTTGCGTTATTGAGTGTTGTTCCATCGGTTCGACATACTTTCAAGACTCCGCCGTATGATAGGAAAGAGGAAGCACTCATCCAATACTCATATTGAGCATCTGTTGAAATGGGCTTGCCAAATACATTAATTAAATCTTGCTCTGTAGCAACACTAATTGGATCATCAATTGGGCCGAGCGAGAATGGTCCCGCCAGTGCACCAATGTTGTCCAATACATTATCAGCTCTTCCTACAGTTAAATCAACCTCCCTGGTTAATACACCAGGAGATAATTGAGGAGTCGCCATGTTCTTTTTCTCCGAATCTCAGATTTATCTGAAATTATTTATTGTTTACACACTTTACATATACTCCCACATATATGATCGATCACCATACTCATCTGTATTCCATGTATTAGGACCATCTCTCAATCTATTCAGTCCTTGAGTTCCATCTTCATCAACAAACCACCTATCCCCATCTTTATCGACAAAACTTTTATCATCTAATCCATCACTAACAAAACCAAAAGGTGCCATATCTTGTTCAATTTGATTCTTTTGTTCTTCATATAATCTTTTTCTTACATCTTGATCTGTAAGTTCTTTAAAATAATCTTGAGCAACTAACCATGCAAATATGACAAGACACATTGCAAGGTCATCATTACATCCATCTTCTGCTTCAAATGAATTATTTTTTTGAATAAAAGTAGTCAATTCACTCATAATCTCATAATCATTGAATATAAGCTTATCTGTTTCAATTAATGTTTTAAGATTAAGAGATCCTACCTTCTTAACTGTTTTGGACATTTTAACTCCTAATTGAGTTTTCTTTCCAGAAAAACCCTGACCCACCACTTGCCCTGCTCTGCCCCTCATCGAGGCCATAAGCAAATTGGGATACTCCATATCATAATTTAAAATTGATGCTACCTGATCCCCCACATCATTTACCTCACAAAGAATAAAAGCATCATTATAACTCTTTGCTACTTCATAAATGACACTAGGAAATAGCATAGGTTTTATTTCATTATTTCTATATTTCGCAATTACTCTATGAGGAAATTCTGTTATATCAACAATTACAAAAGCAGAGTAATCTTTTACTACTCCTCGTGCTACATCCACTGTACAAACATAATCATGTCCCTTTAAAGGATCTTCATATACATCTAAACCAGCATTTCTTTTTAGAGGATTCTCATATACTAATGTTCTTAACTTACTGGGAGCAATAAGAGTATCAACTGATCCTAAAAATTCACATTCAAACTCAACTTTAAATTGCTGCTCTGATGTATTAGCAATAGTTTGTTGACGCCACTTATCATCTCTTCCTGGTACTTCCGACCAATGAACATCTGTAGGGATATACTCATTTTTTTGCCGTTCTGCATCATGCCATAAACGGTAAAAATGATTCATTCCATGAGGCGTTGAGACAATGATGACTTTTGTGCTCTTACCAGAAGTAATAGTAGGATAAACGGAACTAAAGAATGAGTCTGCAATATGGTTCGGAACGAATGCAAATTCATCGAGGAAGAGGATGTTAAACGACATACCTCGGACAGCACTCGCAGATGTAGAAGCTGCCAATATCTTACTGCCATTCTCTAACTCCAATGAACCTCTGTTCCATGATAACACACCCTGCTGCATCCATTTAGGAATATTCTCATAGGCAGTCTGTAAACGCCCCAGGAGCTCCCTAGCAGTTGCTGCTTTGTTTGCTAGTATACCAATATTTACACTATCATTAAAAAGTAAATAATGCAACAAATAAGATATAACAGTTGTAGACTTACCCGTCTGACGTGGCATCTTACAAATGTTAAATCTATTATCGTGAAAATTTGATATTAATTTCTTTTGAAAAGTATAGGGTTCAAAAGGCATTAAACCATGATCCAGAGTAACAATTTTTACATGCTGTTCTGCAAAATAAACTGGATCCTCTCTACATGCCATAAACTCAAGAATTTGGTCTTGAGTAAAGTTAATAGCAGTATTCGCTTTTTTTAAATTCGGATTGCCTAGATAGATGTCATCAATAGCCATAATAATTTCCTACATCATTTCTCCAAATAAATGTTTTTTGTCGTGTTCGAGAGTTTTTCTTGTCATATCTAATAGTTTTTGTAAATTCTCTGCTTTCTTTCTTAATTCTTCGATCTCTTTATCGTTGTCCTCCAATCTGGAGGAGTGGTTCCCCTGGGTCATAGTCCGATACTTGGTAGCCCCACAATTTAGCATCAGGATATACTTTCCTTACTTGATCCTGTACTTCCTTGCGAGATGGTTTTTTGACTTGTGGGAAAAACATTTGTACCATATAGTTTCTGCCCCTCCAAGCCAATTGGATGGATATTATATTTCCTACTTTCTGATAATTAGGCAAACGTGTTGCTTCAATTACTTTTGAAGGCTTAAGAGGTTCTGGAGTTATTACATCAATAACTTCTAAAAAAGGATTACCCTTAGCATCTTCAATTGATACACTTTTCATTATAATAGTATTATCTACCCTTCTATTTATTATTTCTTAAGTGTTAAAATCTGATCTCCTTCAAATACACTATTTTCTTCAAACCATCCTCTATTAACTTCCAAAGCATAAAGAACATCACCATCAGAATAAACTGGTTGTAATGTATAGGGATCTAACTCTTTTATACTCTCAATTATACCATCTTCTTTAATAAATGCAATATCCAAAGAAATTCTTGTATCCTTCATATGAAAAGATTTTTGACTAATTTCATCAAAAATAAAAAGCATCCCACTATCATAATCCAAACTTTCCCTAAACATCAAACCCAAATTAAATTCTGTCTGCGTTTGAGGCACTTCAAGATTAAGTGAAAGAGATCTTACTCCTTCACTAACACCGCCACCATTACCGTTGCCATTCCCACCGTTACCATTGCTAGAATGGCCATTTCCATTTCCATTCCCGTTATTGGACCCATTTTTCTTTTCCCCCTCATCTTCATCTTTTTCTAACCATCCCCTAGAACCTATATGATATCCTTGAGGGATTTTTTTACACTTCTTATCTTGATAACAATAATAGGATCCTGCCGGACAGGTCTTATGCATATGATCTTCTCTCAATCCCTGAAATTGCTGATAAGTTCTTCTCATTGCCCTAGCCGTCCTTTCTGCTTCGATGTTTACAAATTCTTTTGATGCATCTACCATTTGGTCAATAGATGGCCCCTCACTGGCCTTATCCAATTCTAATTTCATCACAGGATATATATTAGAAAATCTCCACTTATTTAAACCTGGTTCTGCAGGAGTTTGATATCCCTGAGCTAAAAGGTCATCATTAATATTAGGAAAGAAGAATTTATCAAACCCAGCGACAGGTCCAGAAGCGGTTGCATTAGCACCAAAACCGGAATTGGTTGGAGGATTGCCTGTGGGTTCTCCAGCAACATTAGCGCTCATTGTAGGCTCAGCTTCATTTAAAAATTCTTTAAATGGTTTCATAATTAACCATCCAATGCTACAGTAAGACCAAGAGTCATACCTGGTAGAGTCTGCCAAGAAGATCCATTATATACTTGTAATTTGCCATCAGTACTATTAAAGATCATTGCACCTTGAGTTACAGTAAGAGCATCCCTCTGTGTAGTATTTAGGACAGGAGGGTAAAATGCACCAGTTGTTCCAACTGTTACAATTTCTGGTGCCATAATCTTGCCGGTGGTGGCATTTAAAGTAATTCCCGCACCAACATTTACTATATTATTAGTACCATCAACCGTTACTGAAGTTTTACCAACAGTTAAAATACCAGTAATTCTAGCATCACCATTTACAACTAGATCTTCAGTAAAGAATCCAGTATCCACACCAACATGCATTTCTGCCGCTGTTGCTATTCCAGTAATATTCCAATTTCTTGCAACTGCTTCATCATATTCAAGATCTCCACTAACATTTAAATTACCAGTGACTGTAGCATTTCCTTCAACATATAAAGCACTATCAGCTCTAGCGGTCGTAGCAATACCTACATTAGATAAAGTATGAATACCAACACTATCATGAATCCACGCTGTACTTCCACTACTTACGGTAGAAAATTTAAATTTCTTACCGCTTGGTTGATTTAAATCAACAGTAAGGAACATTCCATCATAAGCACTAATATTAGTGGCAATACCAGCAATATCATCCAAATATTGTAACTCTACTGCTCCCCCACCGCCGATAGAAGCAATTTGAGTTTGTATTCTATTAACAAATAATCTATAATGCTCTGTAAGATCTTTTAAGGTTGCAAATTTTTGATCTAAAGGTGCAAGAGGATCTTTTGATACCCCAAGATCAGTGTAAGTTGGTGGATTATCAGTAAGGTCTTCTTTTAATTCCTGTTGAGTTTCTTTTAATTCACCAACAATCTTATATAATTCAGCAATATTAATACTTTGTTCTTCTCTCCTTTCTTCTAAATGGGATACATCCTTTTTCAAATCTTTAAGAGGAGCGTCATAGTATTTCACTTTAGGAAGATTGGTAATTTCTTCTTTTAATCCCTCAAAATACTTTGTAAGAGTTTTATTCTCCTCATAATTTTTAACATTAAAATCAAGTATTTGATTCTCAATATTCTGCTTTGTTTCATTAAGCTTGCTAAGGACTTGCTTCTTTAACTTTCTATCATCATCTTTGAATTGTGTATGATGATCCCAAATCCTTATAGCAGCTTCTTTTAACTCTTTAAATATTTTTTCTTTTGTTTTTTTAATATCATCTTTTACTTCATCAATTTGTACTCTTTTTTCAAAATCTTTAATATCAAGACTTTCTGTAAGATCATGAATATCAGCATCAAATTTAGATGCCATATCCTTTATCTTATCACCTACTTCAACAAAATCCTCATCAATTACACTAAATGTTTTTCCAATCCATGAAAAATCAGGAACCTCATTAACTTCATTAACCCATTTAGGAAACTGGGGGATCTCTGCTCTTACATTATCAATTGCTTCACAAATTGCTTCTATCTCTTTATCATAATATTTTACTTCAGGTAAATTAACTACTTCCTGACGAAGTAAATCAACCCTATCCTCAATATTTGTTACTTGTTCATCATAATACTTTACTTCTGGAAGATCTCTTATCTCTTCCCTTACAAGATCAATCTGTTCACATATTGATTCTACTTCATGATCATAATATTTTACTTCTGGAATACCATTTTTAATCTCTTCAACTTGTTCAGCAAGTTGTTTTAACTCTTCATCATAATATTTAATTTCAGGAACTTTTGGTATATCCCTTCTTACTGCATTAATTAAATGCAATATTTCTGTAAGATCCTCTGCCGTTTCTTCTGATACAGGTTCTTCTATTGTCTCTTCTACAATATCTTCCTCTTCCTTCTCAATGAACTCTTCAACCGAAGGTAAATTCTCTTCTTTTATAACCTCATCGACTGGTGGTAACTCCTCAATGAAGTCATCTATCGACGGTAATTGGTCCGACATACTATTAGTAACTTAAATACTTTGGGATTTCTCTCCCTAAGTTATTTAGAGTTATCTTTTTGTCCAGACTTTAATATTTTTTGCAGCTCTGCTGTAGACCCTACAAAGAGAGCGTTGTTAACTGTATTTGGTCCTTTTTGTTTTGTTTCCTCTTCAACATCTTTTAATTTCTTTTGCAAATCCATTAATTTATCAGTTGCATCCGAAACACTCTTAATTAACTGACCAGCTACTTCATATGCTCTGGGCATTTCACTCTCTTGAGCGAGTTCAAGAATTCCATTAATTGCTTCTTGTCCCTTTTCAATAATGGAATATAAATTACCTCGTGTATATTCATAATCTTTAGTAATATCATCCTGTGTTAATCTGGGAGGTTTTTGTATACCCACAGATTCAGATTTCTCTACAACTACTTCAGAAGAAGTTATATTAAAAGCATCATCTAATTTGTCATACTTCATATAACAGTTCCACTAAATCCAAAATCATCACCTTCTACAACCATAGCATTATCAGCAGTAGTAATGGACTTAATAGTTGCTCCTTTTACATGATTGGCAATGGTAGTTCCATCTTGTCCTCTTTCAACAGTAACTTTATTACCTGTCTTAGACTTAACAAGCATTTCTTCACCATCAACATCAATATAAACATTATTAATCCCACTGACTGTGATATTGGTAGCATCATCAACAGTTAATACTCTTGGTACAGGCTTACCATCTACAGTAATCAGATCTTCCGCCAATTGAGTAACAATACTATCATCATAATCTTTAAGTGCTCTTGGTTCAACTGAATATGTAATATCTCTGGTGGTAGACTTGGAATCTCCCGCAAGATACCTGACGCTGGCCTTTTTGATAATATCGGATGTTGCACCAGAAACAGGACCAAAGAGATAAGTTTTTGCAGTAAATCTTAGTGTATAATATAGAACTCTTCGTGTATTAAAATCTCCATCATAATCATCCTGCATTGTTATATTTTCAAGAATGATAGGAATATCTCTTTTTTCTTTTATAGTATTAACCAATTCTACAGTAACATTATAGGATGGTTGAAAATAAGGAAGAATCTGCTCTACAATCTGTAATGCATCCTCATTCAACTTACACATAATAGCAAGTTCAAATTGCATATTATAAGGAACAGGCATATATGCCTTTTTCTCATCAGGAGTATCCGAACTAGGATTTTGTACAACGAATTGTTGAGTAGTAGTTACTTTTCTAGATGGATCATAAGTCATTCCCGTGAATTCAAATGACATTCTTGGGAGAGTAATCATTGTAGATTGATTTAAATCCGGAGACTGTGTTAATCTAGCTAAGAATTTTTGAGTAGGTCCATAAGACAAAGGAACCTTAGTAACACTTAAGGTATTATCTGAAGAATCAGTATGAGTAATTGAAATATTATTAAAGAGAGTACCAAAAGAAATAATGGTTCTCCTCAAAATTTCGTTATAAAAATATTCAAACATTGCTAAGTTCCGTTTATATTATATTTATGGTGTGCCAAAGGGATTTGCTTCTGAGAAATCTAATATTTCATCTGCTTGGGTTTCTATATTATAATTATCAGCAAATCCAGCATCAAGAGAAGTATCAACAACTCTTAAAACATGAGCTGCTCCTGAAGATCCTCCTGTTAAAGTTTCTCCTCTTAGGAAAGTTCCCGTAATAGAAGCAACCTCAAGAGTATTGGTGGAAGAATCCCAAGTTCTTACTCTTGCGGTGGTATTACTTACAGATCCAGTAACTATTTCATTAAAGAGATAATCTCCAGTTGATGATGTATCAGCACTTGCTATCGATACAGTAGGTGCAACACTATATCCTAAACCAGCATTACTAATATGAATTGAAGTAACTATTCCTGCACTGCTTATATAGGCAGTTGCTGCAGCACTAACAGTAGTAACTCCGGATAAGAATACTTCATTTGTAAACGTAATAGCAGGCGGATTAACATACCCATTACCGCCGGCAGTAACAGTGACAATACCTATAACACCATCTCCAATATAAGCTGTTCCTGCTGCTCCAGCTCCACTAGTACTTGTAACAGTTACTGCAGGAGCCACCGTATATCCAGCACCAGAATTTGTCAAATAAATTGCTTGAACCGATTTTTGGTTGGCATTTAAATTCAAATTACAGTATTGAATTCCACCAATCATAGATGCAATACCAACTGCTGTTACACCTCCAGAAGGAGCAGAAGAGATGCCTATAACCGGACCACTAGTATATCCACCACCTCTATTGGTCATAGTAATGTATTTAACACCACCATCAACAACATTTGTTACAGCAGTTGCATCTACACCAGTTCCAACCAGTGTAAGAGTTTGAATTGGTCCAAGAACTGTTGAAATTCCCTCATCAGTAGTTCCGTCAGAATCATCTCCTGTTAACTCATCATCAATTTCAGCAATTCCAGTATCAATAACTTCATCTTCGTAACGGAAGAGTTCACATCTTAATGTATAAACATAATTTTTCTGAAGTTGATAAAATGGTTTTTCATGCTCTACATACTTAATTTCAAATAAACGATCTCCTAATGGGAAATAAATTAAATCACCCTCTTTAGGCCTAGTAGTCAACTTTACATTGGGTTCATTTTGTAATAATGGTTCAATATAAGTTTCCCATCTTTCCCTAGAAATAACTAATGTTATATCATTTGTATTTTCAATACCAAACTTTGATAAAAGAACAGGATTTTCGGCATATCCATCATAATTATCAATATAGGCTTCTAAAGGATATGCATCATCAAATTTTGAGGAAATTACTTCTTTTATGACCTTATTTTCGGCCATATATTTTCTGGGCATATAATGAATATCAACACCATACATCCTCAACTGTTCGTTGATTAAATCTTGAACTAAATTTTGTTCAGACCTCGATCCCTGTTGAAAATATGGATTAAGTGCCATGCTATTAACCTATCATATCCAATGGAGGTAATTCGTAAGTATTGGACATTCTTTCTCTAATACCATCTAATTCTTTTTGAGCATCATCATAGATTTGCCTACCATTCAATTCTACTCCACCTGGCAGTTTTACTCCTTGGAATTTTAATAAATTTTGTCCCCATTGTCGTTTAATAAGAGCAGTTGCATATATTTTCAAGAAAGAATCATTCCAAACTCTAACAAAATCATTAGGATTTAATGCCATAAAACAATCCAGAATTAACCATTCTCCCACATTAACAGTCTCCCAATCAATATCAAGATATAACCTATCCATTCTCTGATTAAATCTTATTTGTTTTTGTGTGGTTAATAAAAACTCAATATCAGACAAATAACTTCTAGTCATTGCATAAGTCAACATTTCCATGGCACCCCAGAAATACATATCATTTAGGAATAACTGATACTTAACACTAAACATCCCACTTGACATGGAATTGGATCCATCAAAATGAAATACTTTTGTTACTCCAATAATATTTGGTGGTACTTGTAAATAATTGCTATTTTCTTCCCATTTAAATGATGTCGATACCCCAGCAATTGTTGCGGGGGTATTTGTTGTAACGATTCCTACTTGACTTTTATGTGGTGCTCTTCCCCTATCAATATCTGCTTGAGTTACTTGATATTTTAAATACATCGGAGAAACACCATCAAAATGCCTCTCTTGAAAATACTGTATAGCATCATCTAGTATATCCTCTATTTGCTCTTCCGCAACATTAATCTCCAATACGGGAGCACCCAACTGCCTCTTACAGTAATCTATTAATTCTTGTCTACTTGCTGGTTGGGCCATTTATACAATACCTCTACAATATTTAGGTTGGAGCAGATGAAATGCCTTGATATACCAAAATATCTCCGTTTACAATATTGTAAGTAGTCGTTCCAGAACTCACCAAAACATTATAAAGATATCTTCCTTCAGAAATACTAGTAGTTGCTGTAGATGCCAATGTTAATGCAAATTTTCCACCAGCTGCACTGGTAAATCCAACATTAAAGGTAGCAGTAGGAACCGTAGTGGATCCTGCTCCAACACTTTTTTGCATTTGTGAAGAACCAGTCCAAGTAGTTCCTGCACCTGAAAAATCAAATGCAGCATTAGATGTATCAACTACATTAAAGTTGGCATTGAAATTAGCTCCACCATAAATGGTCAAATTAGAAGCAACGGGTACTCCAGCATCTGGATCAAATGTTATCTTTTTAGTTGCCATGGACTAACTCCTTAAGTAGAGATTTTATTTCATTAATCTCACCCTTCAAATCAGATAAATCCTTTTCCATAGAATTTACTTTTTCATTCTTTAACATTTTCGCTTTACGACCTTCAACATAATGCTCATAATCTACGTTATTCACATTTATAATTGCATTAGTAGATGGATCTCTAGCCAGATCACCATTTCCTTCCACATCATAATATTCCATATTAAGCTAATGCCATTACTCTAAGTTGTTTCATTACAGGTACATAAACCTGACTATTAGAAATCAATGCTATCTTAATTTGATAAGATCTAAAGGAAGGTAATTGATCAGCAGTAAAAGTATACTCTTTGAAAGCTTCCACATAGGATGTTACCCCTCCCGTCGTACCATGCTGCACAGTTGATATAACATTTGATTTTGGAACAAACACATCAGATTGGCCATTACTATCTTCGGCAGCAATCATTTGCCTTCTACTATTAAGATTGTTATATCCAGGGAATGGTGTAAATATTGGTTCAAATCCTGCGCCATCACCTATGGCATAGAATGCTCTAATATCAGTACCAACATCAATATGAGAACTAACAATTATCTTAAGAGATGTAGCAGAATTTTCTAAAGAAATTTCTTTGGAAATATACTGACATGCTGTTGGATCAATATTCAAAGTATTTACTCTATTATCTGTTGCATAATTTTCAATAACATCATTAACTCTATTAGATGTAAGAATAGTACTTACTCTTTGTGCATCAATAACTGGAGTTATTCTAGCATCGGTAGTTCCGAGGAATAATCTCATATTCAAAGACTTAGATCCTTCAAGAGTTGTTAATTTAGCATCGGCATTAACTTTAGATGCAATCAATCTGGGACTATCCAAATAATTGGGAGTATTAAGGGCAATACTTTCAAACCCATTATCAAGATAAGGAATTTCTGTTCCACTCATACTTTGACTGGTAACAGTTCTTACCTCACCAACAAGAGAAGTGCCAGGAGATGTTACATTCTGAACAATTGGAGTAATAATTTCATAAGGCATATTTTGAGTTGCTCTTATATTATATCCACCAGCAGATTTAGTGCTATTCAAATATAATGCTGCGAATCCAACATCATTACCTCTATTGTTATTATTAACATTAAATGTCGTAGACATATTCAATTTAATATTATAGGAATCAAAAGTAATAGGATTAGAAACTGTAGCATCAGATAGTGTATGAATTCCATTAATTCTCTTCAAGTTAACTCCCCCAAGTTCATATTTGTAAACAGGAGTACCAACCGCATAATCTATAGAATTTCCTCCTCTTACAATATTTCCACCAATATTATTACCAGAAACATTTGTATATTCAATAATTTCATCTCCAATTTTAAGGAATCCAACATTAGTAGTTCCTACCCCAACACTCTCAAAAGTAGAGAATATTGTTCCATCACCTACTGATATATTTCCGGTAGAACCTGAAGAATAAGCAGCATTTAATTGAGTAGGCTTAACATCTGACACTGCACCAGATATCTCTACAATATTATCACCAAAATACATTCCATGATTCCTATGGTTCACTTTAATATGAGTACCATCAGAATCAACATTAATAGTAGAAATTTGAACATCTCCCCCAGTTCCCAATCCAGTTGCTCCAGAAGAATTAAGTTCTGTAGTAATACCAGAACTGTTAATAAACATTACTGTATTAGCAGATCCAACAATAAAATTACCTTGAACATTTTCAAAAATAAGTTCATTAGTTATACCAATTCCAGCAATAGTAAATTTAGAATTTCTTCCCAAACTAGCAATTCCAATAGTAGTAATACCAAGAACATCACCAACTTGATAACCATATCCCCCATTTCCAGTAATTGTTGCAGCGGCCGCTACTCCATTAGCAATTGTAACTTCTGCAGTTGCTCCACGTCCATTACCGGTTAATGTAACTAAATTCACCCCTGCAAATGTAAGTCCTCCATCGGTAGGAGTATATCCAATACCAGGATTAGAAACAGTCAATGAACCACTTGCACTTCCAGCTACCCCTACAAGATGACCAGTAGCATTAGTTCCTTGTTGGAAAAATACATTTCCCATTTCATAAGAATCAGCAACTGTTGTTCCAAGTCCAACTCTTATACTTCTTGAAGTTAAAGATAATGAATCTGGCATCAAAACAGGAATTTGATTATTTCCTTTAGTAAGTTGTGGATTATAAAAATCTACAACTCCAGAAAGTTCAAATGCTGCTCTATAAAGAGTAAATTTAAGATCTTCCCATTGACTTGGATCCCACGTAGAACCATTTTGTGATTTGAATAAAGAACCTAGAACTGGTTGATTCTGCACAAAAGTCTGAGTTTGAAGATCGTTCTCACCCACTCTTGAAATATAAACACTATATGCTGTGGAATTTGATATTAAAACCATAGCATATTCTGTTTGGTCACCTTCCAAATATACCGGAGCATCAAACTCAACCGTAGTAGCAACCGATCCATCACTCGAAACTGTAATATCATTAGGATATAATGTAATTTCTGCAAATGGAAGGATCTTTTCAGTTGGAGTTCCATTTTTCATAGTTCTCAACTGAAACTTAACAGGAATATTATTATCATCTACAGTTCGGAAAAATATATCACATTTTGTTACAAATATTCCTGTAGGATCTTCAACTCTAAATGATTGTGCAAGTGGATCTCCATTTCTCCGCCAACTACCAGTTTGAATTGCCCCCGTTATAGCAGCAGAACCAGTAACACGAGTAGAAATAGTCTCAAAAGTTGCTGTTTGTTCTTCTGTTACTCTAGTTTCTACCCTTGCATTTCTAACAGAAACAATATTTTCTTGAACCGTTTCAAGAGTTCCTGCAGAAGTAAAGGTTTCATCAGCCATTGTTGTTGCAGAATCAATATCATTATCTTCATCATTAATCAAAACAAAACTCTTAGTTCCTGTTTCAAATCTAGGATGGTTGGGGATATTAGGATTAGGATTAAAATAGGATCCAATCACTGTTGCAGTTATATCCGAAACAAGCCTGACACTATTAATTGTACAAACTGCGCCACTTGATCCGCCCAACAGAGTCATCCCAGGACTTACCCAACCACTATATTCACCTTGTACTTCAGAAGCAAGAGAGAAAGTATCCACATTCAAAATATTGGAAGTGGAAGAATATGAAGAAGGAAGAATGGAATTTGTATATGGGTTTATAGGATAAGTTGCTGTTGGAGAGTTAAAAGATCCTTCTCTATGATTGGATTGAGCAACTCTAAATTCTATAGCAGCTGCTACACCCGGATTAAGAGGATCAGCAAGACCAGTAGGTGAAGTTCCTCCTGTTACAGTTTCTCCAACCTGAAATGTACCACTAACCATACTAATTTCAAGAAGTTTAGGAACACAATATTTTGTAATATCTTCCCCGTCAAAGAAAGCATACATTCTTGTCGTGGGCTTTACTGCCTTAGCAACAAATTCAATATTCCGTGATCTCATCCAAGGAATAATAGCCCTACTAACAACTCTATCACCAACAGAAGTATTATCCCATTGTTCAGTAATTATAGTCTGGGATCCTGTTCTAACATCAAAACCAGTTCTTCTAGTTTCTTCTAGTTCTTGTTGCCAAGTTTGTCTCCAAGTGCTACCACTTCTCCAGTTCCCCGTAGACCATGATCTATCTACATTACGAGTTGTATTTACAACAGTAGTTCCCACCCAATTCGTTTCCCAAGCATTCCAAACCGTAGGAGCAAATCCAGTTTGAGGATCTACATTTTGATTTTGAACTGCTTCATTCATCACATTCTCAAAATCACCTTCAACTTGAATAATTCTATCTTCAATTCTAGTAGTATCAACCCAAGTATCTGAAGCTGGAGTTAATTCAAGAGTACCAGTCCAAAAACTCATTAAGAAAGGAGTTACACTTTCGGATCTAGTAGCATAAGGTTGTTCTATGAACATCGTATCACTATAATCTAAAGTTATAACATCATTTTTTCTTCTTACATTTGTCCCCTCAATTAGATTAAAAGCAAGATCCGTATTTTGAGTTTGATTTACAACAGGGCCTAACATCAAATCAACAGAATTAGTATAATGAGAAGGTCTACATATTTGGTTCTTGGTATCAATAGAATTCTTAAAATTCCCTCCTTGTGTTCTAAAAGATGAAAAATTATCTACAAAGAATCCAGACTTAAACCGATTTAAACCATCAGCATCAGGAATAAACATATTGGCAGTTTCTACTTCCAATAATGATAAAGCAGTATAAAATTCTAAATTCTTAATTCTATTTTCAAGATTTTTAATATCCACCATTCTAAAGCGTTTATACTCTAGAAAACTAATATTTACATTTTCAGTATTATAAACATATGGAGGAAGCGTAACTGTAGCCAACTCAATAGCATCATCAATAGGATTTGGTAATTGTGGGCTATCAGCGGGAGTACCATAAATTACTTGGAATCTTCCATCTTTAGATACAAAAATTCTATCAATTCTTCCTTGATAGTATGATATATCACTAATAATATTTTCATCAGATGCAAGAATATTAGCAGCTGAATTTCCTGACCCATTAAATGATCTTCCAAAGAATTCTAAAGGTGATCTTGTACTTTCAGTTACAGTATAATCAGAAACTCTTGGTCTTATATCAAAAATATCCGTATTTCTATGTCCATCAATACTTTGAATTTCGTTAGTATAATTAAATGTATTATATGAATCTACACTAGTAAGATCACCTTCATCCGTAGATTCATAATAACCACTTTCAAAATAAACTTTTATTCTCTTATCAGGTGCTGAAATATCCGCTTTTCTTTTCAAAGTTCCATAATTATAAAATGTATTTTTTTGACCTACACTAAAAGTATAACTTCTACTAATATCAAAACTAGGTGAATCTAAAGCACTTACAACTGCTGATATAGCAGTTTCTTGAGAGATTACAGTTTCTCCCTCTATAAAATAAAGTTCATTTTTCTTAACATAGGAAATTTGATCACTACTCACTTTTTCTGCACATGCAGCAACTGCTCCACTTGTTTGTCCTATTAAAAGTTCTCCAATTATAAACTCTGAAGTTGTAGTAGTAGAACTATTAATAGATGAAAGTGTTGCTTTAGGTGCAGATGGATCAGAAGTATCAGAAGATTCATAAATTCCATGAATTGTAATAATATCAGGAGTATTCAATGATAAAGTTTTATCTTGAACTCTAGTTCCATATGGATAATAACCATCCCCAAAATCCAATCCATCATTAAGAGTAGTTGATCCAATACCAGATGCTGAATCTCTAGATTTAGAAACAACTAATGAATTAACCCTATTTTTTATCTTTTTCTTTGATGTTGGCTTCACTTTTTTCAAAGTAGCAACAAGTGTTGCTCCTGTATCATCTGATCCAAGATTACTTGCTCCGAATTCAGTTGCAGTAGAATTAAAAGTTACTTTATCTGATGTTAATTCTTCTGTACTTCCATCTGATCTTATTAAAGTATATCTTTCTACATCGAATGGTAAAAATGTTTCATTAGTTCCTGCTGTAGGTCTAGATGAAGTAGTTATTTGTTTATCAGTAATATCAACACTAAAAGTCTTTCTAATGGTAATAGATGCACTAGTAAAATCTACATCTGATACATTAGGCTTCGGAAGTACAGTATATAAAGTATTATCCGTAGACTTATCTAAAGCAGTAGTCAATAATTTCAAATCAGTCACTTGTAACTGAGCAGAAGGAAGAGCACCCTCTACAATTCCTGTTACAGTAGCAACTCCTACAACTTCTATACGACTAGATGGAATATCAGTCCCATTTCCAACATAAGTAACCCTAGCCATAACAGGATCAGGAGATGCTAATGTTGTATCAGTATATTGAATTAAATCATTTTCTTTTATAACACCCGGTGCCCAATTAGAAAAAGCAGTGCTTCTTACTGTACTGATACTGGGAGACCCACTAGGAACCGTAATAGATGCTATTCCAACTTCCCATTTAGATGATTGAATTACATTTGCATGGAAAGTATTAATTCCACTAATACCATCATTTGTTGCATATAAAGATTTTACATCTGAAATAGAGTTATCTGTAACTGCTATAGCAATTCTTCCACCGGCAATACCATTAATAATAAGTTGTTCATCTGGAATAAAACTACCCGATTTATCATATACAGTTACAGCTGTTCCTGCATTAACACTATGACGTAAAAAACCTGTAGCACCACTATTATTACCTTCAATAAAACATGGTATTGTAAGAGTATCAGCTTGATTTAATGTAAGAGTAGAATAAGTTTGTATATCATATAATGACATATCCCACTCATTTCTATTTCCATTAGTAGTATCATATGATCCAGACTCTAATCTATAATCATAGATACGAGCAACACCAATTTCTTTACCATCCTGAGCCCCATCTGATCCAGAATATGTATCAGCAACACCCACTCTTTGGTTTCTTAAACTTACATAATAAGTATTACCAATTCCTATGGTAGGTGATCTATAGATACTATTTAATTTTACAGTAGGTCCTGTATTGTATATTATTGATTGATCTTCTAAAAGTTTTGTTGTTCTAGGTTTGTTTACATCTAAAAAATATGTATCGGTAGTTTCAACTTCATATCCCTTTACATAAGCTTTTCCTGGTGAAATTCTATATACACCCAAATTATTAGACGGCGAAGCTCCTCCAGATGTAAATTGACCAACCTGCCAAATCCCCCTATTTCCTACATTATCATTTAATGAATTTAAAAAAGAAATATTAAAAGGTTTTACTTGATAATTACCACTTTCATCAAAAGTTCTTCTTGCAAGAGTATCTGTTATATCATAACTAAAAGATCCACCTCCTCCATAAACTGTAGAAACTGGTTTTTTTAAAACACCATCAATTACCGATACTATTTCAACAAAAGTATTATCATCTAAATCAGTTATTTCTTTTTTATATAAATGTGTAGTAAGTCTTAATCTATCGGCACCTGATGCAGCATAATTATTATATCCCTGAGAGTTATCATTTAATGCTTCATCTTGAGCTGGAGTAACAATTTCCTCTTCTACATATAATCCGACTCTATAAGTAGGAATATTGGTATATTGATCGAGAATCAATGTTTCTTCATCTACATTAACAAAATTGCCGCGCATAAAATATACACCTTCACCAATATGATAAGAAGACCCTGTAACAGCAGCAGCATTAGCAACTGTAATAGCAAAAGGAGCTCCCGCAGTAATAACAGAATTACTCAATAATCCAGAAACAATATCCTCAGCACATGTCAATGGCTCAGCATCGGAAAATGTTTGGGTGGAATTATTTACAGTACTGGATTGTATATAATTTACATATAAAGTAAGAGTATCTCTTTCTGATTCTTCTGGTAACAATACCTTATCAACAACTGCTGTTACACCAGAATTTTGTCCAGTAATTTTTAATCCTACTAATTGCTCTATATAAGCAGATACAGGTACTCCTTTATAACTATTGTTTAATTGTATCCCCGTATACCTCTTATTATATGAAGTATTTCCAGGAATTACCTTTGCACCTTCTTTGAAAAAATGCTGCCCAAATCTTTCAATTTGATTTTGCAGTATTGACTGAAGATTATTTAACTCTCTAGCCTGTATAGGATAGGAAGGTTTGAATAATACTTTATGATAGTCATTAGCTGGATCAAAGTCGTCAAAATATGGCGATACATTGAGATTGGTTTGTTGCGGCATGATTTTTTAGAACTGCAAAATAACTTTGATATCTTCTTTTTGATTAGAGGATCGCGTAATAGATGGTCTATTATCAACATAAATTATATTTCCAGAGTGTTTTTTAACTTCTGGATTAGCAATTCCACTAGTAAAAGATTGACCAAGATAATATGTCCTATTATTTATTACTGTAGAGAGACCTGTAAATGATGTATCAATTTCTAAATTTGAACCCGATGAAGGAACAATTGTTACACTTCCATCTCCAGTTGGAAAAGAAGTAAACTCTTTCAATTCAAATCCATAAGTTGGATCTGTTACAGCAGTTCCAACCGTATTGAAACCCGCCATTGACCTATCTTGCCAATACTTTAATACTCCAGTATTTTGATCATAATTAACAACTCTACCTACAGCAGTTGATCCCGTAGCAACAGTTTGCGTAAAATAAGCATTAGAGGTAAATGTGGCTGTACTATAACCCGTACCAGCCAATCTAAGTGCTCCAACAGCACTTGCTTTATCTGCATTTAAAATTGCCGTAGAATTATATTGTTGTGGACTTTGTACAATTCCCACTCTTGCAATTTTATTTCCGGTTATAAAATCTGGATTTTCATTATCATTTTCAATTCTTGAATATAAAAGAACATTATATGCACCAAGTTCTCTATAAATATCGGATCCATGCCCTCCTTCAGGAGAAATAATAACATTAAAAACAGGTCTTGTAGTTCCTGTTGGAACTCCACCAGCAGCTAAATCAACACTGGCATAAGTATATCCAGATCCTTCATTAGAAATTGTTATAGATCCGACTTGTGAATCATTATTAATAATAATAGTTGCTGTTGCTCCACTTCCATCTCCTTGAATAGGAACTGCAGCATAACTTCTATTAGCAGTACCAAGGCCAACACCACGATTAGTAATGGTTGCAATTTTAATAGATCCGTCTATTGCATTACCTCTTACTGCAGCATTATCAGTATTTGTTGCCCAATCTTGAGGAACTGGTATAAAATCAGTAGATTCAAACTTAGTAATATCACTTGGCTTAATAGTATAGAGATATTTCCAAATATAACCATCCCCACTACTACCTGCAGATCTTGGTTCTAAATCAGTAAACGTAGGTTCATCTAAAGAAGGTCTCCCATTCGGATTATCGGGATCAGTTCCATTTTGCAAACATTCATAAACTCTATAGTCACTGTTAAGAACATAATATGAAGCATTATATAAATTAGTTGCTCCAGAAATTTTAGCAGCATTAGAAACCGTATAATCACTACGATAATAATCGTAGGTAGTTCCAGACGCCCATGATCTCTTGTTGATAACTTGTCTTACATCTGAAGAATTAATTTTCTTCAATGCAATCATTGTATCCCAATATTCATTTTCATCATTAAAAGAATCTTTGGGGGAAGGTGGACTACTATCCCAATCAGACTGATAATCTGTGGGATTAGTTAACCCAACAAAAGAATAATAGGAACTACTAGCAGATTGTATTCCTGCAACAAAATTCTTTGCGTTTAGTATCCTAATTTGATCAGTTATAATGGCAGCCATTTTTTGGAACTTTTTATTTATTTATTTAACTATTAATCAAACACTATAGTTTTTGGATTTTAAAGAAACGGATCTCTCAACAATCATAGATGTTGAAATACCAGAATCTACGGTTCCAATTCCATTTAAAGTATATGCACTATAAGAATTTATCCCAACTCTAGATGTTAGCATAATTCTACCCCAACTAAAATCACCAAAATAATCTGAAGTTGATATTCCAGATCCATAAGTAACCAAGTTCTGAGTATTTACATATACTCTTCTAACATATGTAGTAATACCAGATATACTTGTTGAATGATTTTCAAAACTTTGAACAGAATAGATATTATCTACAAATGAAGTTCCTATTCCCACAGTAGTAGATCCCGCAGAATCTAAAGAAGTTATAGACGTAGATCCAGCTCCTGTATTAGATTCATATACCATAAAGTAATCATTTGTAGAAATTCCACTAAGAGTTACAGGAGTGCCTGTAAGAGTAGCATTTCTTAGCTCAGAATCATATGGAATAAAGAGATCAAATATAAGTTGAGGTTGCGCTCCATTAGTAGTAGTACCAACTCCTACAATAACTCCAGAATCACCAGAATAAGAAGATACTGAATTTGTTTCTGTGGTAGATACTGGAGGAGAAATAAGAACCAAAGGAGGATTAGTGTATGTATATCCCACTCCAGGACTTGTAACTGCCACTCCAGTAATAGTTCCACTAGTTCCAATTGTAACTGACCCAAATGCCCTTGTAGTGGTGCCTACACCCACTGTAGAAGCAATACTAACAAATGCGGTAGTATATCCAACTCCACCGTCCGAAATAACAACAGAAGAAATAGAACCCAATCCAGAAACAACCGCAGTGGCAGCAGCTCCTGTTTTAGTTTCTTGTCTTATAAAACTAACTTTATTCTGGAAATCTGTATTGACATAATTTTCATTTTCAGCATCAAAGAATGGTCGAATATTATCCACATAAATTGCTGTTGACCCAATTCCAACAGATTTGATAATATAAGCAACAGGATTAATGTTTGCTTCATATAATTCTCTATCTTTACCAACGATCTTCTCATTAATAATCTTATCTGCAGTTTGCCTACACAATACAACAGGTCTTAATAAGGTTGTATCTTGAGTATTACCTGGACCCGAATATGCACTTGTTTCTACTAGATCAGTAGAATTAATCTGTGTAACAGTCCTAGGATCTTGCTGTAAATAAGATGCTTGCCCTTTTGAAGAATCATATCCAATAGTTAAATTATCACCTACTTTAACAGTCTCAATAACTTCTTTTTCAATAACATCAAATCCACTTCCTTTATAAAATGCAATCTTAATAGTATCCTCAAGTTTAGGGGCTTCGGTAAATGTAATAATACTTCCACCATCAAACTCATACCCATCACCTGGAATTTGAAGTATATCATTAACAGTTACAATTAAAACATCTTGAAGAACAATTTTTGATCCTCTAGCTGCCAAAATAGAAACTGTATCTCCTGCTAGTGATAATGGGAAATCAACTCTTGTTCCATCAATGTAGTTACTTACATTATCTAAAGTTTCTAGCTCTCCAAGAGACCATCCAGTAAATTGATCGGAAACTATTCTATCAATTGTTACATTAAATTCTTTAAATCCAGAAGTAGTTGGAATTCCAGTAGATCCTCCTACAGGAATAGTTAAAATTTGCCCATTACCATATCCATATCCGGTATTTTTAATTTCAAAATCAATTATACTAGATCCTTGACCAACTTGAATATCAATAGTTGCAGAAGATCCAATTCCAACTGCACTAGAAGAACTATATTGTAAAGGAAGATTGGTATATGAAAGAGGATAATCAAATAATACCTTCATCGATTTTTCAATTTTTCCACCTCTAGCATAGAAATGGGAACGTGTAGAAATACCAGTTGGAACTTGGAAACTATAATCATCAAGAACATTATTAACTGTTACTTGGCCATATGCAGGATCAGTTTTACTTGATGAATTATTAACTGCTCTAGGAGCTATAATAACACCTTGAACTGTTCCACCAGACTTATAATAAGTATCAACAGTAGAAATACCAACATATGTAACAAACTGAGTAGTACTAGGAAGACTAGTAATTTTAGATCCAGTATAGAAAGGATCAGGTTTTCTGGGATATCTATGTGTAGTAACTCCACTATCCTTATCACAAGTAAATGATAGAGATTCAGTAGCTAACTTAATACTCTCACCAGTCTGCAGAGTATGAGCACCAATAGTCATGGTCATCACACCCACATTAGCACTATAATCTGCTCCAGTTACATTATAATTTACAATAGGTGATGCACCTACATTAACTGTAATTGTATTAGAAGTCGTTGTAGTAATACCTAAAGCAGTGCTAAATCCTGGATCAGTAGATCTTGGATAAGTATGCAAAGAAGCATAATTATCCATGGCACATCTAAAGGTTAAAGCATCATTAGCTAATCTAATACTAGTTGAAGTTGTTAATGAATGAGAACCAATAGTAATTGTAGATAGTCCTGAAGAAGGATGATATGTTGCATCTGAGACTTGATAATATACCAAAGGAGATGCACCAACATTAACTGTAATGGTGCTAGCAGTAACTGCTGTAATAGAAGTGTTTACACCAATAATAGGATCAGTAGAACGAGGATAAGTATGGTCAGTAGCATTATTATCCATTGAACAACTAAAGATCAATGCACTCGTTCCAATGCCTACAGTATCGCTTGTAGTGTATGTGTGACCCGATCCAACAGTCAATACCAAATCACCCGTAGAAGCGGTATAGGTGGCGTCTGTAGGCGTCGTAGACCCTATTCCAGTTACAGTGATGGTGCCAACACCTACGCTGACAAAGGTGTGCTCATAATCGCCTCCAGTGATCACTGCACTACTTGCAGCACTTACATATTGATGTGCATAATCACCACCACTAATTACTGCTCCACTCGTTGCACTTACAAAGGTATGAGCAAATTGATCAATAGGAGCACCATATCCAACCTTAACTGTAATAGTTGTAGCAGTTGTGGATGCAATAGAAATAGCCGTATCGTAAGCAGGATCTTCACCTCTAGGATAATAATGAGTGGAAGCACCAGCATCCAATCCACATGTCATTGCAATACCAGTAAATATTACATCTTGATCAACACTATATCCATGAACTCCGGAAGTAGTAACAGTTACAATACCACTTGATGCATGATAATCAAATGCTGAAATATTTTTAGGTCCGGAATATAAACATGTAAAGGCAATTCCCGATAATACAACTTCATTACCAACTGCTAATTCATGAGGAAGTAAAGTAGTAACTGTACTCATACCTGTTATTGAATTATATCCAACATTCATTATAGTTTTGGGTTTGTAGAATATATGTGGATTTGTTATTGCAACACCAGTTAGAGATCCAGTAGATCCAATAGTAGCAGTACCGATAGAAACTATATTAGTAGCAGTAAGATCTTCCTGTTGAATGGAAACGTTAACCGTTTGACCAATTCCACTTCTATATCCAGATCCACTATAACCAATAGAAATGAGAGATACAGTTCCTGCTGTTGAAACTTTTGCTGTCCCCCCAGCAGCTACTAGTGGTTGATACCCCAACCCTTCAGTAGAACCAACTGAAACAATTACTCCACCAATTGGATATGGAGATATATTAATGTCATCATTTATGGTAGGATAATCTCCTGTAAAAGTAATAGATGTAATACCCGAAGATTCTTCTAGAATATAATTACTTAAAGCTCCTCTTCCTTGCCATATACTGTTAATTAAAACTACTCCATCCGAAGTTATGCCCGTAATATCCGATCCATTCGCTTTTAAAGTAAATTCATTATTGATACCATCAAAATTTTGAGAAATATCATCAAAAACGTAATTATTAAAGTATGCATCAGTAGAAGATCCGGTAATACCTGATTTCATAAAGACCCTTCCTTGGAAGGTGGATGATGTAGATATCCCAGTCCAATCCCTATCATCCGGGGGATTTGTCACACTTCCAATAGGAATATTACCATGTGGAGCTTCCACATAATTTAAAACATTATCTACAATATTATAATTTCCGTCAATCTTAGTAATTAAGTCACCAGTTCCATATCCAGCTAAAACCGTTCCCAACCATGGTCTACGAACTCTCATCATATTGGTACTTCCAATACCCACCCCTTCAATCTTCATTATTTCAGTACCAATCTTAATCAGATCTCCACCATAGAATGAAGTAATTCCTGAGAACTCAATTATATTATCAGTAGTAAATATTTGGTCTGCAAGTGTAGTCGTAACAGCAGTAGATACTACAGGAGATTGAATAATATTATCAAGGGCATTAATTATTTTTGTATTTTGATTTGTTGCAACAAACCTATGTGAAGTTCCAATACCAACACTTGTAATATCTACTGTTGTTGGAACAACGTTCAATGCATCTTCTGCATTTCTAGCAATCTTAATTGCATCATCACTAATTTTGACAACAAATAATTCTTCTGGCAAATATTCGGTAACACCAACACCAGAGAAGCTAGTTGCCGCAATTCCAATTGCAGAAGTAGCAGTTCCAACATGAGTATAATTAATTCTTTCTCCTGTTACATAAAAATGATTTGGTATCTTAATAGTATCATCACTAACACTTACAATAGTAGAATCATCCCCTAAGAAATATCTTTCAAAAATACCATAATTTTTATGTGTTAAACCAAATGCTCTCTTAATATCTCTCTCTGTTCCTTCATACTCTCCAAATCCAGATCTTATAGATCCATTATTGAAAGAAATCTCATCTTGAGTATCATCTTGAATTCTTAAGGCATTCATGAAGACATTTACTTCAATATCAATGCTGGGTAGTGGAGTAAATACAAGTTCAACAGTTGATCCATTTAATCTAGAACCAATTGTACCCAATCCAGCAGCAGTCTCTATATTTGCCCATTCAACATCAAAAGTATCCCCACTTCCAGCAACATAATTATCAACAACAGCAACTTCAGATAACTGATATTCGTTATTAGTTTTATCACAAACTTGAACTAGAAAATAACCAGCATCATAAGCATCTTCATATTCACAGATTACATTTTCTGTTGGAGATCCTGAAGAAGCAATAGTTGTAGTGACAGATTCTAATCTAGCATGCTTCATCTGAACCGTTCCAATACCAGTATAGGTTGAATTTGCCAACCCAACTGTAATTGTATTAACAGCAGCAGTTGTACCTATACCAGCGTTTGGAATAAAATCAACTTTTAGTGAAGAACCATCCAGATAAGGTAAATAAGTTCCATATCCAGCTGATGAATATCCACCCAAACTAGTCATCAACTGTCCATATTCTGTAATAGCAACATCTGTTCCATTATGAACAATATTAAGCTCAGTAAATTCAAATTCATTTGAATTAATAGTGGATCCATCTCCACCCACATCTGGGGTTACTTCAACTAAAATCTTTGCCGAACTATAAGTACTTGCAATACTCACAATAGTAGTTGTAGTACCAGTAGAAACATTAGTACTATGGGTTTCAACAAGAGAAATTCCTCCAATACTAGTTGTTCCAACTCCTAATATATTATCATCAAGATTATAAGAAAGAGCTGTAATCCAATAATCATTTACTGAAGATTTTGTAGGATAGAATAATACTTCACCTTCTGAACCTACAATTTTAAAATCAAAAGATCCTTGATCATATACACTTTCTACTCGTCCATACTGGTTAATATATCCATTAGCACCATCATGAATTAAATCAACAATCATTAATTGCCGTTGAGCAGTATATCTTTGATCTTGAACATAAGTAATAAATTTCCTCGCTCTCATTTCCGATAATAGGAACCTATCAACTATACTAAATGCAGTTGCTCTGGGATGGCTATTAAATTGAGAACTAAAATCATCAACTGACAGAACCCTATTTCCCTTAGATTCCATATAATCTTGAAGGACTCTATTGGCAAATATAATTTCTGTTGAAACTATCTTACCATCTAGATTTAATGCATTTTCTTTAACTAAATCAAATCCATATACACAATTTAAACTAGCTGATCCATACAAGTCATTAACAACTTCAACAGATGTTAAATTGGTTGTTAATCCAACAATTGCATCCATTTCATTATTATCAGAGTTAGGAATTGGGGATAAAATTTGGTGATCACCAAATTTTTTAAATCCTAATGTATGATTTAAAGCAGAAACAACATCATACCAAGTATCATAAGTTACAGTAGAACTTAATGAATAAGAGAAATTCTGATAATAATCACTATCTTGCAATCTCTGCATATTGTAATTCAGAACTCCAGAATCAGTTCTCCATCCATCTATAACTTCAGAAAATGGACCCACATTTGCATATGCATCATATTCCCTAATAGAAGAAGCAATTCCTTGAGATTTTGAAGTTAATCCTTCAATTCTCTCATTAACTATAAAATTATCTAATGGGTTAGTTGATATTCTTAATATACCTGTTTTACCATTCCAATATTCAACAGTTCCTTTAGAAGAATTAGATTCAACAGTTTCACCTATAACATAATCATTTGGTTTTAAATCAACTTTAAATAGAGGAAAATGCTTTTCGGGAATAATCCTTGCACTAGAATTAATAGTATCAAAAAGTCCAGGAATTTCACCATCATCAAGATAATTATCCAAAGAATAAGTAACACTTCCAATTCCACCTATATTCTCATCAACCTCTGTTAATGTGAAAAGATTATAATCATACTTTTTAGAATCATATCCAATTCCAGTAGATCCTACACCTACACTTACTCCTTCAATTAATACTTTATCATTTACAGCAAAGGGGAAACTATTTGCAGTGCTAAACCCAACTGCCATTGTAACTGTTACATCCTTTGTAATAGTATTAAATCCAACAGTAGAAATTCCTACACCATTAGTATTGTTTACGGGAATAACTGTAGGAGGTACATCATAAAGAATATAAGTATTCTTTAAAATATCTACTTTATATTGTCCTAAAGTATATTTCAAATGTATATCATCAACTAGATCTCCAGTCTTACCATCTAGAACAACTAAATTTGGAGAAGTAGTATATCCTCTACCTACCGAAGTTACACCAACCGACTCTAAAGATGTAAAGGGACTTATAGTTATGATTTGTGGTAATCCCACACTAGGTGCTAAAGTAGTGTCAGATGCAAAATCAAATCCTATATTATTAATCTTTGTTTTTGTAATTTTACCGATAGATTTACTATCCAAATCAATTTCAGCACCTTTACCAGATGAAGTTGTAATAGTTGTAATACCAGGAACTTCATAATAATTACTACCAACATTCTTTATTTGAAATTTAGTAATAGGTCCTAAAGTAGAAGAAGAATCAGTTTCATAGGATAAGCGTGGCCCACCAGTTATTGAAGATGCATAAGAAGTCTTTTCAGGAGGCTCTGGCAAAGTATATGTAAATGAAGTATTAGAATCTACAGTAATTCCCTGTCTTCCATTATATACACTCTTCTTAGACTGAATTTGATTATAAGACTTCACAGTAGTGTCTATAATAATTTCTTCTTTAATTGAAGGCAAATTACTTTCATAAAGAGGATCGAACCTATAATATAAGATATCAGGGATATTCTCATTAACAATTAAAGTTACTTTAGCATCAGCATCTATACCAACCCTACCAGATCTCTTAACATTAAACTCTTTAATGTTAACATTTTTCTCCCACAATTGCGTATATGTATTATCACTATAGAAGTTAAGTTCAAATGCCGAATATGAAGTTCCTTGATTAGTATATCCTAAAGAAGAATCACTAAGATCAAATATAGCTGTAGAATTCTTATATACTTTTAAAGCAGGATTAATAGGTCCAATATTTCCACTTGAAGTACTTCCAAGTCCAACAATAGATGGTTTGGGTTGTATAGATTCATAATAAGTATCAGATAACTTAAAGTTATTATTATCAATTTTAACTATGTAATACATTCCTTCATTAGAAAGACCTTCAACAGGAGTAGTGGCAGTATGAACAATCTTTTCTCCTGTTACAAATCCATGATCTGTTAAACTAATTGTATTTGTTTCTGTATTAACACCTGAAGAAGTAAAGGTTTTTATTCCTACCAGAACTCTTCTATTATAATCATTATATTTGACTACAAATGTAGAAGCAATAGAAGGACTTATATCAATATAAACATTATTATTATTCACTAACCCATGAGTCTGACCAGTTGCTACTGTTACTAATTGCCTATTAGCTTCTCCAGTTATTTGATCATAATTTGTTTTAAGACTATGATAAACTCCAGTTCCTACTCCACTAAAATATAAAGTAGAGTTAGCTGTTGTTGCTATACCAACCCAAGTACCCGTTGTACCTAATCCAACTGTAACAGTAGATAATCCAATTAAAGAATCACTTATTTTTGCAACATAAAGAGTATCTCCGTCGGTGAAAGTAGATACTCCTGTTGCCGGATCATCTCCCAATCTAACAACTGCAATACCTGTTCCATTACCAGGAGAATATGTTAATTTATCTCCTGTTGCCAAATTATGATGGGGAATATAAACTGTTTTAGTAGGAATAAAGATTTCACTTATTCCAGCACCAGGATTAGAGAAATAAAGAGTAGAACCAATACCCACAGCTGCAGT
>Ga0315332_10000072_pt1 | contig 31778 bp, 17 predicted proteins | sample M110034915metaG_FD_203455 | JGI IMG/M metagenome (GOLD analysis project Ga0315332, IMG submission 203455) | Ammonia-oxidizing marine archaeal communities from Monterey Bay, California, United States - M1 100m 34915 | ecosystem: Environmental > Aquatic > Marine > Intertidal zone | place: USA...
CTCCTCGTATTAATTCTACCTGTAAATCGGTTAAAGTACTCATGTTAACTTTGGATTTACATTTAGAATTACTTTCAGTGTATCAATAAATTGAAAAAGTTCGTCAACTTTTTCTTTTGTCGATACACCTCCTTGTTCGGTAAGCGAGTAGTACTTTCTCATTCTATTACCGACCATTTCGGTTTCGGTTTTAACCATTCCTTCATCTTTTAGTTTATGAAGTGCTGGATAAAGCGATCCTTCCTTAATTAAGATTTTTTCTCCGGATAAGATTTTAACCTTTTGAGTTATTTCATATCCGTACATTTTTCCGTGTGTTGCTAGCAAGCGTAAAATGATTGTTGTTAGCGTTCCTTTTAATAGTTCTTTTGAATACATAGGCTTTAGATACATAGAAGTTCAATGCAAATATACATAGAAAAACTATGTATGCAAGAAAATATTGCATTATTATGAAAAAAAGTATCTTTGAAATACTAAAATCTAGTTAATGAAGAATCTTACTATCGTTGTTATTATTGCCTTTTCGTTGCTTTCATGCAATAAAAAATATATTAAGAGCGAAGACACAGTAATTGTTATTGGAGCAGGAATTTCTGGTTTGGCAGCAGCAAAAGAATTAAAAGACAATGGGGTAGAGCATGTCATTATATTGGAAGCTTCTGATAAATCGGGAGGAAGAATGAAAACAGATCGATCGCTTGGATTTGCATTTGATGAAGGCGCAAGCTGGATACACAAACCTATCGGGAACCCAATTACAGATCTAGCAATAGAAGCTGGCGCGACCACATTTTTAACAGACGATGAAAACATTATTGTGTATGACCAAGATGGAACTGCGTATTCTGATGAAACAACTGGAGTAGAAGAAGATGCTTTTGAAAAGGCGGTGGGAAAAGTAAAAAGAACGGGTACAAATGACCAAAGCTTTGAAGCGGTTTACAACTCTTTATATCCGGACAAGAAAGATGACCGTTTTTGGAAATTTATGGTTTCCTCCTATTTGGAATTTGATTTAGGCGGAGATATAAGTCAACTTTCGTCTAATGAATTTTATGATGATCTGGAGCATCAGGGAGTAGATGTAATTCTTACCAATGGTTACGACAACATTACGAGCTATCTGGCTACTGGCCTGGATATAAGATACAATGAGCGAGTATCAAAAGTTGATTATAGTAGTGATAGTAAGGTGTTGGTTATGTCTACTTCTGGCACATATGAAGCTAGTGCTGTTGTGGTAACGGTTCCGCTGGGTGTTTTAAAATCGGGCAACTTTCAGTTTTCGCCTGAACTTACAAAAGAGAAGAAGGATGCTTTAGACGATTTGGATATGGGTACGGTAAACAAATTTATGTTGGTCTGGGATACGGCTTTTTGGGATGTCGATTTGCAATATATTGGATATACATCAGAAACAAAAGGCGCTTTTAACTCCTTTTTAAACATCAAAAAATATTCAAATCATAAAGCGCTGATGACTTTTACTTTTGGAGAATATAGCAGAACAGCAGAAGATTTATCTGATTCTGAAGTTACTTCTCTAGTCATGAATAATTTGAAGGTAATTTATGGAGATAATGTTCCTGAACCTACTGACATGATTAGAACGAAATGGAACAGTAACGAAAATTCGTTTGGTTGTTATTCTTACGTGCAGAAAGGGGGAGAAAGTAGCGCATACAATGTATTAGCAAAATCTATAGAAGATAGAATCTATTTTGCTGGAGAGCATACATCTTTCGATTATCGCTCTAGTGTGCATGGTGCTTATGCTTCAGGAATTAATGCTGCAAATGAATTAGTGAAGAGGTTTAAGTAGTAGAATTGGATTTTCGAACATTCGAAAAAATTAAGAGTTGCAACTCTTAATTTTTATTTAATTGAACTCTTATTATACTAAAGTGTTTCTTTTAACCATCGGTAAAACTCATGCTGCCAGATAAGGCTATTTTGAGACTGCAGTACCCAGTGGTTTTCGTTAGGGAAATACAGCAATCTACTTTTAATGCCTTTTAGTTGTGCTGCGTTAAAAGCTTCTAACCCTTGTCCAATTGGCACTCTGTAGTCTTTTCCTCCTTGTATAATTAAGATAGGTGTATCCCATTTGTTTACATAATTAACCGGGCTAAATTCATTATAGGCTTTTTTAGAATTCTCATTCAGCTCCCAGTAATTTCCTCCTAAATCCCAGTTCACAAAAAACATTTCTTCTGTAGTACCATACATACTTTTCCAGTTAAAAATACCATCATGAGAAATGAAGGTTTTAAACCGTTTTTCATGAGTCCCTGCTAATTGAAAAACGGAATAGCCACCAAAACTTGCACCGATACATCCTATTCTGTCATTATCTACAAAAGGTTCTTTTGCAACTTCATCAATCGCAGTAAGGTAATCTTGCATTGGCATGCCACCATAGTCTCCACTAATTGCTTCGTTCCATTTAACACCATGGCCTGGCATTCCTCTTCTGTTTGGTGCAACAATGATATAGCCGTTCGCTGCCATTAATTGGAAATTCCAGCGAGAAGAGTAAAATTGAGATAATGCAGATTGCGGTCCGCCTTGGCAGTATAATAGGGTTGGATATTTTTTAGAAGCGTCAAAGTTTGGTGGGTAAATTACCCAAACTAACATGTCTTTACCATCAGTAGTTTTAACTATTCTTCGCTCTATTTTGCTTAAACTAATTTTGCTATAAAACTCTTTATTTACATTGGTTAGTTGTTTTACGTCTCCAGATTTTAAATCGACTGTAAACAGCTCGTTAGCATGGTTCATATCTGTACGGTTAACAACCAAAGTGTTGCCCGACTGTCCAATTATACTTCTTATATCAAACTGCCCTCTTGTTATCTGTTGTACTTCAGCTACATTTTTGTCATAGTTCACTTGATATACTTGCTTAGTTCCAGCAGTAGATGCAGTAAAGTATATAGTTGCTCCATCTTTACTCCAGATAAAACCAGAAACTGTTCCGTCCCAATCTTTAGTAAGGTTAACCTTCTCAGAACCATTCAGAATAATAATGTCGTTTTTGTCAGACTCGTAGCCATCTCTTTTCATACTTAACCAAGCCAAAGTTCCGGTAGAAGAATAAGCTGGAGCCACATCGTATCCCATCATCCCTTCTGTAAGGTTCTTCGTTTCTTTTGTAACTATATTATACTCGAAAATATCGGTATTGGTGCTCACCGCGTATTCCTTACCTTTTGTTTGTTTGGTAACGTAAAGTACCGTTTGTCCATCAGGCCCCCAAATGTAATCTTCATCACTTCCGAAAGGCTTTTGCGGACAGTCGTATGGTTGGTCAACCATTAAATCAGTTTCCGTATCACCAGTTTTAATCATCACGTGACTATACTTTCCGTCTTCCCAAACATCCCAATGGCGGTAGTTTAAGTCATCATAAATCATCATGTCCGACTCATCTAATTCTGGGTAATAGTCAATCCCAAAAACCTTTTCGATTTTCACTTCTTTAGAGATCAATTCTGATTTACCATCGGGCGATAAATTTTTATCAGCAACTAAATCACCAGTTTCATCTATTTTTTTTGGCGCACCACCTTCAATTGGAATAATGTACAATTGAGCTACACCCTCATTTTCCTCAATATTGTATTGTCGGACTTTGTAGATAACAGATTTACCATTTTTAGTAATTCCAACAGCGCTAACCTTACCAATTTCAGCAAGCATTTCTGGAGTTAAGTTTTGCGCGCCAAGACCAATTACCAATAACAATAATGGTATAATTCCGATTATTTTTTTCATAAGATCAAATTTTGAGGTATCAGTGCTTGAAATAGGTTTTATAAGGAATTAATGAGATTATTGAGAGTTGCGCTCGGCCGCATTGCAGCTGAGACCAAGTCATCATCAGTATCATAGTATCCACCGATATTCATAGAAACACCTTGAGCTGAATTTAGCTCATTAACAATAGTTGCTTCACTATTGGTTAATTTTCGAGTGAATTCAGTAAATCGAGCAGCTAATTCCGAATCTTTAGTTTGAGTTGATAATTCTTGTGCCCAATATAATGCAAGATAAAAATGACTTCCACGATTGTCTAATTCGCCTACTCTGCGAGACGGTGATTTATCATTATCTAAGAATTTGGTTGTTGCAGCATCTAAAGTTTCTCCTAGAATTTTAGCTTTTGGGTTGTTGAAATTATCTCCTAAATGCTCTAAAGATGCACCTAGCGCCAAAAATTCGCCTAAAGAATCCCAACGTAAATGGTTTTCTTCGTTGAATTGTTGAAGGTGCTTCGGAGCAGAGCCACCAGCTCCGGTTTCGAATAGCCCACCGCCATTAATTAGTGGCACAATAGATAACATTTTTGCACTTGTGCCAACTTCCAAAATAGGGAAGAGGTCAGTTAAAAAATCTCTTAGCACGTTCCCTGTAACAGAGATTGTTTCTAGTCCTTTTACGATTCTTTCTAATGAGAATTTAGTTGCTGCCTCAGGAGACATAATTTGGATATCTAAACCAGAAGTGTCATGATTTGGTAGGTAAGCATTTACTTTATTGATTAACTCTCTATCGTGTGCTCTTGATTCGTCTAACCAGAAAATTGCTGGGGACCCAGTTGCTCTCGCTCTATTTACAGCAAGTTTTACCCAATCTTTTATAGGAGCGTCTTTTGTTTGGCACGCTCTCCAAATATCACCTTTTTCTACTTCGTGTTCTATTAAAATATTTCCGTCACTGGTTACGATTCTGATTGTTCCTGCAGAAGACATTTCAAATGTCTTATCATGCGACCCATACTCTTCTGCTTTTTGAGCCATCAGGCCAACATTAGGTACAGTTCCCATAGTAGTTGGGTCTAGTGCACCATTCTCTTTACAGAAATCTATTGTTGCTTGGTAGACCGGAGCGTAGCTACTATCAGGTATAACAGCCTTAGTGTCTTGTGTATTTCCATCTTTGTTCCACATACGGCCAGAAGTACGGATCATCGCAGGCATTGATGCATCGATAATTACATCACTAGGAACGTGTAAGTTCGTAATTCCTTTATCTGAGTTTACCATTGCAATCGCGGGTGCGTTTGTGTAACAAGCCGCAATATCGGCTTCAATTTCAGATTTTTTATCAGAGGAAAGTAATTCAATTTTACCTAATAAATCTCCAAATCCATTGTTTACGTCAACGCCCAATTCTTCGAAAGTTGCAGCGTGTTTTTCAAATACAGGTTTGAAATATGAACGAACGCCATGACCAAAAATAATAGGGTCTGAAACCTTCATCATTGTTGCTTTCATGTGCAAAGAGAACAAAACATCTTTTCTTTTTGAGTCTTTTACTTGCTCGTCAAGAAATGAAACTAATGCTTTTTTACTCATAAAAGTTGCATCAAGGATTTCTCCAGGTAATAAAGACAAACCTTCTTTTAAAACAGTTTTGTTTTCATTGTTATCTGTAAACTCAATATTAACAGATGTTTTCGCACTAATGGTAATTGATTTTTCATTTGCACGAAAATCACTACTGTTCATTGTAGATACATGAGATTTAGAATCTGAACTCCAAGCCCCCATCGAGTGTGGGTGTTTTTTAGCATAATTCTTTACAGCCTTTGGCGCCCTTCTGTCTGAATTGCCTTCACGTAATACAGGATTTACAGCACTACCTTTAATTTTATTATACCTTAGTTGAATTGCTTTTTCTTCATCGTTTTTCGGTGAATCGGAATAGTCTGGAATGTTATATCCATGCGACTTTAGTTCTTTAATTACAGCAATTAATTGCGGGACGGATGCACTCACGTTTGGCAATTTAATAATATTAGCTTCGGGAGTTTTAGCCAGTTCTCCTAGCTCGGCCAAATCGTCTCCAATTTTTTGGTCATCGTTTAAAAAATCAGGAAACGAAGCAAGCACTCTACCTGCTAAAGAAATGTCTCTAGTTTCAACTTCAACTCCTGCTTGTTTTGTAAAAGCTTGAACTATAGGTAAAAATGAAGCGGTTGCTAGTGCCGGAGATTCATCTGTAAGAGTATAAATTATTTTCGCCATTCTTAATAGTTATAAAGTTGAGCAGTTTGTCAAGTCTTAAAGTTAAAGGTTCATCAAGTTGGAATGTTGTACACAACTTTTCACGTGGAACTTTATTCTTTTATCTAATGTTAATATCCAAAAACTTCTTCTAAGGTTAATTCTTGAACTGCTCCTAACTTGTTTAATGTTTCCATATCCATGTCAGATTTTTTCCCAATAACGCAGTACACATAGGTTCTTTCTGCAATATTTTTATTGAAAAATGCTGTCATTTCTTCTAGAGTCATAGCATTTAACTTTTCATAAACTGATTTACGAATATCATAGTCAATTCCCTTGTCTTCAAGGCTGCGATAGTTCCAGTACAAACGATCTTTAATAATTCTTTCAGATTCGATTTTCTTTAACGAGGAAATTCTAGACTCCTCGAACATGCCCTCAGTTCCTTCCGGAATGCCATTCATTAATTCCATCATAGCATCAATGGCAGCACCTAGTTTGTTGTTTTGAGTTCCAATGTACGCAGTTACATAATGTGACTTGTCAGCTTTGTTTGGAGTTGTCATTCTTGCTCTTGCAGAATAGGCTAATGCCTTTGATTCTCGAATTTCTTGAAAGATTATAGAAGACAAACCGCTACCGAAAAACGAGTTAAACATTTGGTGATATGCAGCGTCTTCTGGTGAATATGTATTTCCTTTAGAAATCATTGTCATTTCTGTTTGAACCATATCGTAATCTATAAAATATACGATGCTTTTATCAGTAGCTAGCTCCTCATAATTTGCTGGATTCTCAATTGTTTTTAACGATTCTGGAAGTTTATGGTTGGCTTTAACTTTTGTGTAAGCATCGTTAACACTTGATTTACCATAATAGAATATGTTATGCTTATAACTAGTTAATGAACGAATAATTTCAACAAGCTCATCAGCTGTAGTTGCTTGCAATTTTTCCATTGTAAGCTGATCATTAAACTCATTGGTTGCTCCGTATTGAGCATAGTTCTTAATACCATTCATAATTCCCCATTTACTTTTTTTGCTGTCTTCTCGAGATTTTATTTCATCGGCAATTAGATTTAATAGAGCTACAGAATCAGGTTGAGCATTATTTATGATATGCTCCATTAATTGGTGCGCTTCATCAAAAGATTCTTCAAGGCCTGATAAGTAAGTATATACTTTCCAGGAAGAAGCTTGCGAATTAAACTCTACACCCAAATTATAGAACTGTTTTTTGATTTCTTCGTTGGTGTATTTCTCTGTTCCTAAGTAGTTAAGATATTTGAGAGCCAATTTTACCTTTGGATTTGTTTTAAGGTCTTCATCTAACTCTACAAATAATGTAAATAGATCATTGGTTTTGTTTTCAACATAATAGAATGGAACATCTTTCATTAGTTCTTTGGTTTGTAAAGCAGTTTTATAGTCTACAAATTCAGGTTTAAGACGCAGAGATTCCATATTATCTATCTCTGCATAGAAATCTGATTTAACTTCTCGGTTGATTTCTACTGGTGTAATTTGCGGTTTATCTACTTTAAAAGTAGAAGTATCTTCTCCTGTTTTTTTGTAGACTACGCAATAGTTATTGGTAAACTTTTTATTGGCCCAAGCCATTAATTCTTTTTTGGTGATTTTCGCCATTCTATCAGTTTGTGTTATGTAATCTTCCCAATTGGCACCCATGATAAACGCATCCCCCATTACATATGATCGTAGCCAGTTTGCCTCAAATTGATTTAGCTCTTCTACTTTTATGTTTTTTATTACCGCAGGAAGTAGATCATCTGAAAATTCTCCTTTTTTCACTAATTCAATTTGAGACAGTAACAATTCCTTTGCTTCATCTAATGATTGACCCCCTTTAGGGGTTGCTTGTATTACGAATGAAGTATAATCTCTCATTACGTTGGCATAACAAGAAGCATTTAATACTTTCTGTTTTTGTACAAGATTTAGGTCAATAAGACCAGCAACGTCGTTAGACAGTGTATAAGACATAAGGGTGGCGATTATTGCATCTTCAGAGTGGAAACCATCTAGACGATACCCTAAAGAAACCCATTCTTGCATAGGTCCGTAAACAGTTTTTTCTTTTGGCTCAGTGATCGGATCTTCAGATGGATGCGTTGGTTGGGTAACTGCTTTATTTTGCATACTACCAAAATATTTCTTAATCATAGCTAGAGTAACATCTGGATCAAAATCACCAGCGAGACAAATTGCCATGTTGTTAGGAACATAATAGGTGTCGAAATATTCATGAATCTTTACCATCGATGGATTTTTCAAATGTTCACCTTCACCAATAGTAGTTTGAGTTCCATACTGGTGTTTTGTAAACATGATTTCATTCATGGCTGCATATGCTTTACGGTAGTCGTTGTCTTGCCCTCGATTGAATTCTTCATAAACGGCCTCTAATTCTGTATGAAATAAACGTAGTACTAATTCAGAAAACCTTTCGGATTCTACTTTCATCCATTTTTCTAATTCAGTAGATGGAATATCATTAATGTAAGCCGTTCGCTCCATAGACGTAAAAGCATTTGTTCCTTTTGCCCCAAGTCCGGAAATCATTTTATCGTACTCATTCGGAATCGCATATTTTGCGGCCTCTCCAGAAACAGAATCAATTTTTGCATAAATGACTTTCTTTTTGTCTGGGTCCGATTCAGCTCTATGTAATTCATACAAGTCAGAAATTTCTTGAAGCAATACTTTTTCTTTTTCCCAATCTAATGTTGCAAAATTAGATGTGCCCTTAAAAACCATGTGTTCTAGATAATGGGCTAATCCAGTTACATCACTTGGGTCATTAGTACTACCAGTATTAACCGCGATAAAAGTTTGAACTCTTGGCTGATCCTTGTTTACAGATAGATAAACTTTTAGCCCATTGTCTAATGTGTATATCTGTGCATTTATTGGGTCTACAAAAGCTGGGGTCGTATCTTCTTTATTCACACTGTTGGGCCCGCAAGAAATTAATGCTGTTGCTAATCCGATAAAAAGTAATATTGATTTGAAATTCATATTAATTTTAGTTTAATTATCTTGCAATTTTAAGCTTTTTTGTTGTGAAAAGCTAAAGGGAAAGGATGATTTAATGAGTGCCAAATCGAATTTTTAATCTTTGAATAATGAGCTTTGCTCTAATAATCAAGGTCTAAATCGAATCGTTCTTTTAGTTTTAGCAAGGTTGGATTTTTTTCTGCCATTCGTTTAAATTTATCAACGCTTGTATATGCCACATCTTTTAACTCTTGTTTTATAATAAAGGGCTTTACGCTTATCGAATAGTTGTTTAGCTTTTCTCGTAAAAAAGGGAGCATGTCGGCGGTCTCTCTGTTAACATCTGCGAATTGGACTTTGTTTTCTACCTTTAGTTCTATTACAAAATTGTCAAGAATTGTCGGCTTGTGTTTTACATACGTAGTATAGAGGCTCTCTTTTTTGTCGGCTCTAACCTTATTCGCGTATTCTTTCCACAATGGAAGAAGTTGTTCAATTGTAAATTCTGTTGCAGGCTTTGAAGATAAATCCTCCTCTCTTTCAGTTTTTTCTTGTTTTTTCTCAGTTTGTAGGTCTGCTTTTATGGAGATACCGCTGCTGCCTAAAAATCCTTTACCAAGCATAGGCTTTTTTTGTACATCTTTTGGTTTTTTCTTAGCAGGTGGCGGTGTTTGGTATTTTGGAGGTTTAGGTTCGGCAATTTTTGGTTTCCCAATAACAGGGTTTTGAACCTCTTTGTTTGCCTGTTCTTGTGTTAATTTCGGCGTTGAATCTTGAATGGACCTACCTCCTGAGAAATCTAAAGTTATGTCAATTTCAGTTACGTCAGAAGTTTTTTTTTCTAAGGAAGATTTAATTGAGCAAAGTTGCATGAGGGTAAGTTCTACAGCTAGTCTTTGATTTTTACTTGTTTTATAACTGATGTCACATTTGTTGCAAACATTGAGTGCCATTAGTAAAACTTGCATGTCACATTTAGCACTTTGTTTTTTGTATCGCGCTTTAATTTTTTCACCTACTTCGAGCAACTCCAGTGTAGTTATATCTTGACAAACTAACAAGTTCCTCATATGTTCAGCTAATCCAACAATAAAGTTGTGCCCATTAAAGCCTCTGTCTAGAATGTTGTTAAAAATCAATAAGGCTTCAGGAATACTAGATTTCAAGATTGAATCTGTTATTTTAAAATAAAAATCGTAATCAAGGATATTTAAGTTTTCGATTACAGCCTCATATGTAACTTTATTACTTGAGAAACTTACAATTTGATCAAAAATTGAAAGCGCATCGCGCAGAGCTCCATCTGCTTTTTGAGCGATAATATGCAAACCATCATGGTCGGTTTCAATTTTTTCTTTACTTGCAATTGATTCAAGGTGACTAGCAATGTCTTCTATTTGAATTCTCTTGAAATCAAAAATTTGGCAACGGGACAAAATTGTTGGAATAATTTTATGCTTTTCCGTTGTAGCTAGAATAAAGATCGCATGAGCTGGTGGCTCTTCTAGAGTTTTTAAAAAAGCGTTGAATGCTTGTGCCGAGAGCATATGAACCTCATCAATAATATAAACTTTATGCGTTCCTAATTGTGGCGCAAATCGAACTTGATCGATAAGATTTCTTATGTCGTCAACAGAATTATTGGATGCAGCATCTAGCTCCAAAATGTTTAATGACTGACCATCATTAAAAGTCTTGCATGAAGTACATTTGTTGCAAGGTTCTATCTCTTTGTTGAGTTTTTCACAATTAATAACTTTTGCTAATATTCTAGCACAAGTTGTTTTACCAACCCCACGAGGCCCACAAAACAAAAATGCTTGCGCCATGTGGTTCGTTTTCATGGCGTTTTTAAGCGTATCTGTAATTGCATTTTGTCCAACAACAGTGTCGAAGGTCATTGGGCGATACTTACGTGCAGATACTACAAACTGGTCCATTTTAATAGATTCAAAGGCTAGCAAATATAATTGATTTAACGAAGCATACAAGCACGAATTGTAAGTTGTGGATAAAAATATTAACCTGTTTTAGGCTCACCTTTTTTGATAATCTAATCCATCAACGAAGTGGTGCCGAAGTGTATAAATACCCTAACTAAAGTTACTCATGTCAAGTGTTTTTTCGGCTTGTGAGACAAACGATTCTTGCATACCTATCAGTCTATTTACAGAGAAAATAGAGATTCAACAGTTTGTGCACAATGGTGAGGCCAAGCGAACAACAAAAAGGAAACAGATTATCGAATTTTGATTGGGTTTAAAAACCGATAATGTAATGAACTAGGTTATATCATTCGATTACAATTCGACGGACTACTGAGCCTGATTCTGTGCTTATATGCACAAAATATATTCCCGGATTAAGATTCGTGTTAACTTCAAGGAAATCACCATTTTTCACGTCTTTAGTGTATACATGTTGCCCTATGGTGTTTATTATAACTATGCGATTAAATAAATTAGTAGTTTTTTCTGATTTTATAATAAATACGCCATTATTAGGATTTGGAATTAACTTAATATCTTTTTCATTACCATTATTTATAATTCCCGATGGACCGTCAACAAGAATGGTTGTTTGGGTAATACAATTGTTTGCATCTGTTACAGTACAACCATAACTTCCTGTAACTAATCCGCTAATGTTTTCGGTAGTAGCTGCGTTTGTCCATAAATAATTATAGGGTGGCGTACCTCCAGTTATAGTTACATTAATCGAACCATCGCCACCAGTATTTTCATTAATTACTGTTTCAGAAATTGCCAAAATATTAGGTTCATCAACTACAGCAGATAGGCTATTATTGCAACCTAAGCTATCGGTGTAAACTAAATCATATGTTCCAGCAGTAAGACCACCCGGATCTTCATTTGTACCACCTCCAGCAGACCAGTCATAGTTTACATTGCCTTGTGTCCCGAACGTTGTAACATATATATATCCGTTACTTCCTCCAAAACAAGAAACATCGGTAATAGAGTCAATATTTGCGGACAAACTAGAACAACTACTTGAAATATAAGCATTTATAAGCAGTTCGGTAGAATTATTTTCTCGATATTCTTCCCAAGTTCCAATGTACTCTAATGAATTTCTTGATATAGGACCTATTGTTTCCGTTCCTAAGGCAATAGAATTTGCGGTTGGGGAATCCCAGCCGATATAAAATCCACCGGATGTAATGGTGATAGGGCTAGGCAAAACAGATACTACCCATGAATCAAGGGCAAAGCTCCCATTGCTGACAACCTGTGAAGAAAGTATTGTGCCAGGCGAATTGTTGGGACCATCATCATCGATAATATATACGTTATAGTCGCTGCTAGCGCCAGCATTAACTATAAACATGCTTACCGAATCAATAATAGCAGGATAGCTAGGAGGAACCATAAAGGTGCCAGCACCACCACCACCTGACCACGAAACATTTCCAGATGGCAAATCTTGTGTTGCATATGACATTAAAATTGGATTTGTTGATACGTCTAAAACCTCAATTTCAGAAACTAATATATTGTTTCCATTATTTAAGTCTGAACTATTGGATGTAGTTGTTCGGAAATAGTATTGACCTGCAGCAATGGGGCCAATATTACTGTAGGAAATAGTTTGAGATTGGCCTGCACTTAAGGACGAAATTGTGTCTGAGGAGGCCCATATTACGACCGAGTTCATGTCTAAAAGTTCGGTTATAACATAGGTATCTGCTGTGACATCTGTATTCCCGAAATTTTCAATGGCTACATTTTTAGAAAATGGTTGTGCACTTGAAACAAAGGTTCCTTTGCTTTCAGAGTTTTGCAACCAACTAGGGGCAGGATCAATTACCTGGAAAGTTACGTTTCCGGGATAGTCAAATAATACCGCGAGGTTATTTGCAGGAAGAGCATCATTATAAACTTCTAATCCAATATTGCCAGTTAAATTTTCGAGACCTATTTCAAGATCTGCGTCACAAGTTGCTTGGTCATTGAAATTAGATGGATCAACTGTTTGGTATTGATAGGTAATGCTGGAATCCGCTCTTGACAAAATTACCTGAAAAGTATTCGACCCAACATATCCTGGTGAATTTACAGACCACCAAGGCACGTTGATGTAAGAAACGATAAATCGGTCGTTTACAAGATCATCGTAATACCAAGCCTCACTTGGAATTGCTGCACCGAAAATAAGATCAGACATAAATGGCGCTAAATAATTATCGCCTGCACCAGCTGAGGTCGGAATGACAGGAAAACAATGAGCAATATTGCCAACATTATCAAATGAAAGCCACCCATTAGAACCTATTTTTATTTGAGTATAATCAGACCAATAATAATGGAAAGGTTGCGCCATACTTATAAATGCAACAGAATTATCGTCACTCAATCCCGTAATTTGTGTTCCTGAAGAGGTAATGTCAATCCAATTAAATACTGGACCTTGCGCATGGTTACTATTATACCAAGTGTACCCATAAGTATCTGGACCACCGGAGTTTTGTGAAAAGGCACTGCCAATAATAAAGATGAAATATGCAATTATTTGAAGATTTTTCATGAGTAAATTCGTTTAAATTATAATCAAATATAAGAAATAAGCTATTATTGCTCTACCTCAACAATCTCCATTTCAACTCTTCTGTTTTGCTGTCTTCCCTCTTCAGTGGCATTGTCAGCTATGGGTTTCGATTCTCCATAATATTTAACGATGATTCTTTTATCTTCAATGCCAAATTTCACGAGGTTACGTTTAACAGCTTCGGCTCTTCGTTGAGAAAGCGAGAGGTTAGAAATTTCACTTCCAACATCATCAGTATGACCCTCTAAAACAAGATTCCATTCACTATTAGTTTTAAGCAATTCAGCGAGCTCATCCAACGCTTTAAGTGATTGATTTCTGATAATGGCACTGCCCAGGTTATATTCTAGGTTGTTAAATGCTTTTTTAACTACTTCTTTTTCTTCTGTACTAAGTAAAACCAGCGTTCCTTCATCACTATATTCAACCATAGCTAAACCATACTTGTCGTTTGGTAAAAAGTTGTAATCGAACTCTAGTCGTTCATCTTTTTTTATTGTCATCATATAATCTCCATCAGCATTTTTAACAAGTATTTGCATTTCATCAAGTAATACATCTTGGCCTTTTATCTTAAAAGTGTAACTTTTATCTGTTGGTAAGTTTTCAAAAACAAAAGTTCCTTTCTTATCAATTGCTGCGGTGCGGAAAATATTACCTTCATCATCGACAATAAATAATTCTAATCCAGATTTCTGGGCAGGTAAATAATCGTATTTGTGTGTATTATTTTCTTCTTGTTTTGCGGTAATGATTTCGTCTTTGTTGTTGTTTCGCAATACAATTAACAGTTCATCCGTCAAGAAAATATCTTCTCCGTCCATCAAGAATAAATAGGGTTCGTCTGAAGGTAAGTTATCAAATACAAAGAAGCCTTGATCATTCATTTCAGTTGTCATAAGAATTAAACCAGCAGCATTAATAGCTGATAATTTTGTAATAGGGCAACCAAAGTTGATTTTTGTACCAGGTTTTTCAGGACATTCATCTCTACTATCTACAATTCCATCTCCATCGGAATCAGGACATCCATCGTTTTCTTTTGTGCCTGGTAATTCAGGACATTCATCATCGAAATCTGAAATTCCATCTCCATCAGAATCGGGACAGCCGTTGAATGCTGCAACTCCAGGAACATCAACACAATCATCGTCTAAGTCGCCAATACCATCTCCATCTGTGTCAGGGCAACCTTGAAATTGTGCAACACCGTATACAGTCGGACACATATCTTCAGAATCTACGATTCCATCTACATCACTATCCGGACACCCTTCGAATGCTTCAATTCCCGGTATTTCTGGGCATTTGTCTTTTTTATCTTTGATACCATCCCCATCAGAATCTCCATTATTGCCGAACGTAAGATTAATACCAGATCTTAGCGTCACATATTTAGAGTTTTGCGGTTGGAACATTCCTAAAACATTATCAGAAATTATATAATACTGAATCGGACCAAGATTAACTCTAGCCCCGAGGCCAATATTGTTCCAACTTCTATTGTATACGGTATAACTTAAAGCCAATGTGCACCATTCGCCAAATTCTTTATCGAAGTATACAGACATTCCAGGGAATATATTTTCATCAAAAACGTGCATGTATCCGTGTGCACCCAGCTGCATATCGTAAGATAAATCGTATGTAACACCTAGATGGTACTGACTAGATAAATAGGTCGAATATGCTTGAAAAGTAGTATCAACTCCAAAAACTTTAGAAAGTGTATCCTTAATGTTGTCGAACCCGTCATAAACTGTTGTGTTTGCGTCATCTTTTATAAAGTCATTTAAGGCGATTCCATTATACGCATATTCATTTCCAGGAACTGTACTTTTTACATTAGCAACATTGTCTTGCCATTTTACAAAACCAAGGTCGATAATACTTCCGTTAACGTGCCATTTTTCATGGAAGTTATATTCAAATCCCAAATCGATTGCTGCCCCGTGATTTTTGGTAAGTTTAGGAAATCCATTAGAATAGGCAGGGAGACCATTATCGACCCCAGATGAATTGAGTTCGATGTCGCCACTAGTTGTTAGTGTATATACATCATCAGGATCGGTATGTAAGAGTATATCAAATTTGCCTGTTTCAAAATTTGATATGCCGTTGATATATTTTAGTTTAATACCCCATTCGAAATGGTCGTTTTCTGAAGACCAAGCGTAACCAAGCCCAAATTCTCTATAATGAGCAACATCAAGCCCAAAGTTAAAGTTTAATGTTTCTCCAATGCTCGGGTAATTCCCATTAATCCCAAACTCAAAAAAGTCTTTAGGATAAGTAAATCTCGCAAGGAATTTTTCACTTATACTCAAATTGAAATAATGATGGTCATCAATTCTTTTGCCAAAAGTGAAATAATCAGCGGCAAAAGAAGCACTCAAATAGTTTTTATCGGCCATTTTGGTTAATACGTAATCTAAGTCGAGATATAGCGAATCATCTGTGTCGCTGCGAATAAGGTCTGTATATTTAAAGCCAGTATTCCCAAAACTGAAGTACGTTGACGAAAGCACTGGTAAGCCGATGTGCATGTCGGAGTGAGGCGTAAGGGCAGGATTTGATTGAGACCTTTGCTGAATGTAAGGCATTGTATACATGGTGAAATTTTGCTGAGCAAAGACATCGCTTAAAAAGTAAGCAAATGCAAAAAACAGGAGTACGTGTTTAGTTTTCATAATTGCTATTAAAATTCAGTTAATACTTCAGCGATAGCGCCAATTTTAAATTCGAGTTCGTAGTCATTATAAAACTTGACATTGGTCGTACCGTTGTTTGATGTTGAAGCTACGGCTTTAATTATCATTCTACTTGCGTTGGCAAAATTTCTTGTTTGAGTTTCATTCATGACGATATCTGTTTGAGTTTCAACTTGCGTTGTAACTCGGCCGTTGCCGTCTATTGCACCAGATTCAGCAACAAGGATATTACTACCGGTATAGGCGCTGTCTGTTAGGTTATAAACTTTGTTAACATCATCCCATTCTAGAGAGTAAAAAGTAATATCGAATTCTAATGGAAATCCGTTTCGAATCCTTGTTGTAAGTGTTAAGTCTACAACAGCGTCCATTCCTAAATCCAAACCAACCGTATCAATCATCGTAAAGTTTTTAATGGTTCCATGCATGGGCAATTCAATTTCTGCATCGAATTTTATGCTGCTAGTGTCTAAAACAAATAGTTGACTTGCGGCAGAAGGGGTAGAAGCTCCAATGTCATACACAAAGAATTTTGGTTGATCATTAATCATATCAACAATGTCACTGCCGTTAATAATAAGTGAATCATCGATAGTTTGACCCATCTGACTATATGATGGTCCAGAAATAGTCCAAGGAGTTGGCAGGGCGCCAGAGACAGATAAATCATATGTTACACCGCTAATGGTATTAATTCCTTCCATTCTGTTGAACGAAGCCTCAATAGTTGTCCCAAAAGAGTTTTCAGTATATAATCTAACTTCAGGATTGAATATTGTAAAATCTCCAATACCCGAAGCTGAATTAAATAACGTAATAGCTACAGTGTCCTCTTGAGGTGCGATGTTACTAATATCAACAACTCCAAAAAGTTTACTGAATTGTAGATTAGAAATTGTTAAGTCAATATCTAATTGATCAGTCGTATTTATAGTCCCCCCATTACCAGTTAAAGTTAAGTCAAAAACTACTTGAAATTCATTCGTATTAGTGCCACCGTTCGTAAGGTCAAACTTGTAATTGCTTAAACTAAAAGAAGAGTTGTCGCTTGAATTAGCAGCAATGTTAATCGTTTGACTAAAAGGAATTCCACCAATCGTTGCTCCAGGTATGGTCATTATAATATCTAATGTCGCATCGAATCCAGAATTAGATGTAATATCAAGACTTCCGCCTTTAAGCATTATTGAATCTAGTTGATTTGGCGCTGCTGCGAACGTCAATGTTTGAGTTTCAGGATAGTTTAGGGTGTTTCCATTTGGTAATGGAGCCGGTCCTAATCCTGGGCTTACTGTTTGACTATAACTCTGGTCTGAAATTATTATTAAATCTTCGGCAGTGGAAGAAAATAAAGAGCTTCTGTAAATAAGACTAATGAAACCATCGCCATCAACGTTAATTAAATCCGATTCGTTTTGCTTCAATATTTGATCAAGCGTAAGGGAAGTGAAAACCAAAGGTGCGGCAACCGTAGGATTGTACTCTGTTTTCTTCAGTTTGTTGAGATTAAAGCTATCCTTAACGCACCCTGCCATAAATAAAATTAGGGCTGCAGCCGCAATATTTTTGTACTTCATAATAATAGAATTTACGTAAAAGTATAAAATTACATTTCTATACCATTAATTACCAGTTGAATTATCAACTATTACTTGATCAACGAAACGATTTATCTGTAAATAAGGTTGGGTGAGAGCCATTTTTCAGCTTTATCCAAACTCATTTTTTTGCGTTGGGCATAATCGTTCATTTGATCTTTTTGGATTTTTCCTAAACCAAAATATTTAGACTGAGGATGCCCAAAATAGAAACCGCTAACGGCTGCTGTAGGCACCATCGCTAGACTTTCTGTTAACTTAATTTTCGTATTTTTTTCAGCGTCAAGTAGTTTAAAAAGCGTCAACTTTTCAGTATGGTCCGGGCAAGCTGGATATCCTGGTGCCGGTCTAATTCCTTGATAAGATTCTTTTATTAAATCTTCCTTAGATAGCTTTTCGGTTGATTCATATCCCCAGAGCTCTTTTCTTACCTTCTCATGCATCAATTCTGCGAAAGCTTCGGCTAATCTGTCGGCTAAAGCTTTAAGCATAATAGAGTTGTAATCGTCATGGTCAGCTTCGAATCGAGTAACATGTTCATCGATTCCTATTCCAGTAGTAACGGCAAATCCTCCAAAGTAATCAGCAATGCGTGTTTCTTTGGGGGCGATAAAATCGGATAGCGCCATGTTGTAAGCTCCCTTTGCTTTTTTAGTTTGTTGACGAAGAGTATGAACCACATTTAACACTTCTTTTCGAGAATCATCGGTATAGATTTCTATATCATCTCCCGAGGTATTCGCAGGCCAAATCCCAATCACGCCATTAGCTGTGAGCCAATTTTCTTCAACTATAGTATGTAGTAATTTTTTTGCGTCTGTAAATAACTGAGTGGCTTCTTTTCCAACTACTTCATCTTTTAGGATGTTCGGATAACGTCCAGCGAGTTCCCATGTTTGGAAAAAAGGCGTCCAATCGATATAGGCCTCAATCTCTTTCAGAGAATATGAGCTGAAAGCTTTAACGCCGGTGAAATTTGGCTTGGTTATGTCATCTTGCTTAAAATCTATTGGAAAATGATTTGACCTTGCATCCTCAATATTAACCAGCTTTTTAGCCAATTTCTTTTTAGTGTGGACCTCTCTTAGGTGCGAATACTCAGCTTTAATATCTGCAACATATTTTTCTTTTTTTGACCCTAATAAACTCTCCACTACTGTAACGGCTCTAGATGCATCAAGAACATGTACTGTTTGCGCGTGCTCGTAGTGTTTTTCAATTTTTACAGCAGTATGAACTCTCGAAGTAGTTGCACCGCCAATCATAAGAGGAATGTTGAATTCTGCAATGTTCATTTCGCGCGCAACATGCTCCATTTCATCAAGTGAAGGAGTAATTAGGCCACTTAATCCGATAACATCCACGTTTTCTTCTTTTGCTACTTCCAAAATTCTTTCAGCGGGAACCATAACACCAATATCGATCACTTCATAGTTGTTACACCCTAAAACAACTGCTACGATATTTTTACCTATATCATGCACATCACCTTTGACTGTGGCCATAAGAACTTTACCAGCAGATTCTGCTTTTCCATCTTTTTCAGCTTCAATAAATGGTTGTAAATGTGCAACGGCCTTTTTCATTACTCGTGCACTTTTTACCACTTGGGGTAAGAACATTTTTCCAGCACCGAATAAGTCACCAACGACATTCATTCCAGCCATTAGAGGTCCCTCAATTACCTGAATCGGTTTGTCATGTTGGAGTCTTGCTTCTTCTGTGTCTTCGACAATGAAATCTACCAGTCCCTTTACTAAGGCATGCTCTAATCGTTTTGAAACAGGTTGTTTTCTCCACTCTTCGTCAATAACTTCAATTTTTTTATCACCCCTTACTGTTTCAGCAAATTCAAGTAATCTTTCTGTTGAGTCATCTCTGCGGTTAAGTAACACATCTTCAACTCGCTCTAATAAATCTTTGGGAATGTTGTCATACACCTCAAGCATGGCAGGGTTTACTATCCCCATGGTCATTCCGTTTTTAATAGCGTGGTACAAAAAAGCGGAATGCATAGCTTCACGAACAGTATTGTTGCCTCGAAAAGAGAAAGAAACATTACTCACACCACCACTAATTTTAGCTCCAGGAAGGTTCTCGGTTATCCACTTGGTTGCATTAAAAAAGTCTAAAGCATTGTTGTTATGCTCTTCGATACCCGTTGCTACAGGAAAAATATTAGGATCGAAAATAATGTCTTGGCAGGGAAACCCGACTTTGTCAACTAAAACATCATAAGAACGCTTGCAAATCTCTGTTCTTCGCCCATAACTATCGGCTTGCCCGTCTTCGTCAAAAGCCATAACAATTGCAGCAGCACCATATCTTTTTATAAGCTTCGCTTGACGAATAAATTCTTCTTCACCACCTTTAAGACTAATTGAATTTACGACACATTTTCCTTGCGCGCACTGCAATCCGGCTTCAATAATCTCCCACTTAGAAGAGTCAATCATAATAGGGATTCTGCAAATCTCAGGTTCTGCTGCAATCAAGTTTAAGAACTTGACCATCGCCTCTTTGCCATCGAGCATTCCTTCGTCCATGTTTACGTCAAGTATTTGCGCTCCACCGCGCACTTGATTTACAGCAACGGAAAGTGCTTCTTCGTAATTGTCTTCTTTGATAAGACGTAAGAACTTTCTAGAACCAGTTACATTGGTTCTCTCACCAACATTAATAAAGTTAGTTAGCTCAGTTACTTCTAGTGGCTCTAAGCCACTTAGTTTTAGGTTAGGAATTTTAGTCATTTATCTCAGTTGAGCTCCAACTTCCTTTTCGAAAGCTTGCTGAATTTTGTTCATCACTTTATCAATTTCTTTGTCACTCAACGTTTTGTACTCGTCTTGCAAAGTGAAATTTAATGCGTACGATTTCTTATCCGCATCAAGATTTTTTCCTTGATAAACATCAAACAAGCCTACCTTTTTAAGTAGTTTTCGTTCGGATTTTTTTGCAAGGTTAGACAGTTGGGCGAATGAAACGCCCTTATCTAACAACAATGATAAATCTCTTCTTACTGATGGGAATTTGGCGAGTGGTTTGTAAACGACCTTGTTCATTTTTAATAAGGAAACTACATTGTCCCAATTAAAGCAAGCATAATACACTTCTTGATCAATGTTCAACTTGCCGAGAATTTCAGGTTTTATGGAACCGAAGTCTACTACAGTTTTATTTGTGATGGAATAGGAGAGACCATACTGAAATTGGGAAATTTCCGTTTCTTTTGATGCTACGCCAGGTTTGTCAATCCCTAATTTCCCCAATATCCCATCAACAGCCTGTTTGATAGAAAAAAGACTAGAATATTCTTTTGAAGAGTTCCAGCTTTCTGACTCATTTTTTCCAGTAACAAATAGAACTAAATTCTTTTCTTGCTCGTATTTATTTTCGTTTTTGAAATATATATTTCCGAATTCAAATAGTTTTAAATCGGCTCTTTTATGGTTGATATTTCTAATAACATTCTCTAGTCCTCCGAAAAGTAGTGTTTGTCGCATCGCATCTAGCTCCGAACTCAAAGGATTTAACATAACTACTTTATTGTCGTTTTCGTACCAATCACCTTTAGTTAAGGAGTTATTCATTATTTCGTTATAGCCATTGTTGGACAGTAGGTTTGAAACCGTGTTTTGCACTTTTTCCAAATCAGGATTGGGAGCATAGCTCAATGATGAGGTTACATTTTTTGGCATTTCAATATTGTTGTAACCATAAATTCGGAGAACTTCTTCAATAACGTCAACTTCACGCTGAACGTCAACTCGGTAAGGTGGAACAGATAGCCATAATGTGTCGTCTGACTCGTCTGTAATTTCAATATCCAAAGAAGTTAAAATTGATTTAATTTTATCAGAACCAATTTCTTTTCCGATTAATCTGTTACAGTTCAATATTGAAAATTCAAATTTGAAATGTTCAATTGGGTTAGGATATAAGTCAGTGATATCTGAACTTATTGAGCCGCCAGCAACCTCTTTAATTAGCAGAGAAGCGCGTTGCAGAGCTTCAACTGTAATGTTAGGATCAATACCTCTTTCGAACCGAAAAGATGCATCGGTATTCAACCCATGACGTTTAGCTGTTTTTCGTGTAGAAACGGGATTAAAGTATGCGCTTTCTAAAAAGATATTTGTTGTTGAATTGGAAACTCCAGATACAAGCCCTCCAAAAACTCCCGCGATACACATCGGCTCATCATCGTTGCAAATCATTAAGTCATTTTCGTGTAGTTCTTTTTCTTGGTCGTCAAGTGTTGTGAACTTGGTTTTTGCATCAAGTGTTTGAACCACCACTTTCTTACTTGTTATTTTATCTGCGTCAAAAGCGTGAAGTGGTTGCCCTAATTCGTGCAATACAAAATTGGTAACATCTACAATGTTGTTTATAGGTTTTAGCCCGATGGAGTTCAACCTATTTTGCAACCATTTTGGAGATTCGCTAACCTTAATCCCGCTAAGAGTAACACCGGCATATCTTGGACATGCTTCTTCATTTTTAACTTCGATGTTGATTAATAAATTATCATTATCCTTTTGGAAAGAATTAGTCGCTGGAGCTTTCAATATCGGTTCTTCGCCAAAATTCACCAATACAGCGCGTAAATCTCTTGCGACACCATAGTGAGACATCCCATCTGCGCGGTTGGGAGTTAATCCAATTTCAAAAATTGTATCAGTTTCAACTTCGAAATATTTGCTGGCTATAGTTCCAGCAATTGCAGAATTGTCTAAAACCATTATCCCGTCATGGCCAACACCAAGACCGATTTCATCTTCTCCGCAAATCATCCCTTCCGAAAATTGTCCTCTAATTTTGGCTTTTTTCATTGTAAATCCATCACCTTCAATAGGATGGATAGTAGCTCCAACGGGAGCCACAACTACTTTCTGACCAACATCTACATTTGGTGCCCCACATACAATATTCGCAGGTATACCAGAGCCAATGTCTACTGTTGTAAGATTTAAACGATCAGCATCTGGATGTTTTTCTTTAGTAAGAACTTCTCCAATAATAAGACCTTCTAATCCTCCTTTAACGGATTGAAACATTTCTTCACCTTCTACCTCTAGGCCACAATCTGTCAATAATTGCGAAACTTTTTTCGGTTCTAAATCGATGGGTAAATATTCCTTCAGCCAGTTGTATGAAATCTTCATGTGCGCCTTTTATCTTAAGGTGGCAAAAGTATGAATATTAGGTATATTATCGCTTGTTAAAGATTAGGTTCTAAAACATCGTTTCAATTACATGCGAGAACATCTCCTTTATTGAGATTCCTGCTTGTTCTGCCTGCTGCGGCAATAGACTGGCTGCTGTTAAGCCTGGAATTGTATTCACTTCAATAACAAATAATTTTTTGTCAGAAACCATGTAATCGATACGAATCATGCCTTTGCACTTTAGTGTTTCGTATATAAACTCGGAAAGGGTAAGACAATTTTGGTAGGTTTTGTTATCAATTCTTGCCGGAGTAATTTCCTGTGTTTTGTGGTCGTTGTATTTCGCTTCAAAATCGAAGAATTCATTTTCGCAAACTATTTCAGTAATCGCTAAAGCTTTTGGTTTATTGTTTTTGGAGAGAACACCACAAGTAATTTCTGTTCCTTCTATAAATGTTTCTATAATAATTTCAGAATCTTCGTTAAAAGCTTTTTGAATAGCACCTGATAAATGCTCTGGTGTATTTACTTTTGAAATACCAATACTAGATCCGCCATTATTAGGTTTAACAAAGCAGGGCGTGCCAATTTTGTCAAGAATCGATTCCATATCAACAGGGTTATCGCGATAAGATAATATTGATTTTGCAACATTAATATCATAAGTACTGAGTAACCGATTGCAAATGGCTTTGTTAAAAGTCAATGAAGAAGTGGTTGCTCCGCAGCTGGTATATGGCATATCAATCATATCGAAATAGCCTTGTATTTTTCCATCTTCACCAGGTGTACCGTGGAGAATAACAAATACTCCATCGAACGAGATTTTTTTACCATTTTGTTGAATAGAAAAATCGTTTTTGTCAATTGCATATTCAGTAGCTTCTTGTTTTACATACCATCTGTCTTTAAGGATTAAGGCTTTATAAGGTTCGTATTTGGTTTTATCAATATGCTTCAATACGGTTTCAGCACTTTTAAGTGAAATTTTGGCTTCGCCTGAAAACCCTCCTGTTACCACTGCAATGTTTTTTTTCATGTATGGTTCTATCTAATCTGTAAAGATACTTATATCGAGGGGAGGGTTTCGATAATGGGTAGACCAATTAATCAACATTTTGTCGTTAATTGTAATCGATACATAATTTTTCTATTTATTTGCGTTATTAGGGATTACAATGGTCAAACATGATTGATTTTATCAAGTTTTTATTTAGTAAGAGGTTTATTGGTCACTTAATCATAGCAGGGTTAATTACAGGTAGCGGTTTATGGGGCGTTTTTAAGTATTTAGATTCTTATACGCTTCATGGAGAGTCGATTACCGTCCCTGACTTTAGTGGAAAAAAGATAGCCGAAATTGAAGTATTTGCTTCAGAATACAATTTAGGTTATAAAATTATCGACTCCGTTTATAAGCCAAACGCACCAAAAGGTGCTGTACTAGAGCAAAACCCAAAACCTGATTCTCAGGTAAAAAAAGATCGAAAAATTTATTTAACAGTATCTAGAATATTACCACCATTAATTGAGCTACCCGAATTAAAAGATGTTACCTCTCGAATTGCATATGGAATAATAGAATCGAAGGGGTTAAGGATTGGCAATGTGATTCCTGAGCCAAGTACCTGCACCGATTGTGTAATTCGTTTGGAGATTAAAGGTAAAGAAGTAATTGGAAAAATAAAGGTTGCTAAAAATACTAAAGTAGATATTGTTGTTGGTATTGGAGAGTCTGATGTTATGGTTTCCATTCCTCCATTACTTGGGTTAACAGAAGAAGTTGCCAAGTTGTTGATGAGAGAGAAAAGTCTTTCTTTTGGAGTAAATCAGTGTGATTTATGCGCTACAGCTAAGGACTCAGCTAACGCTAGAATTTTTCGGCAATTTCCCGAATATAACTCTAGTGCGGCAATAAATTTAGGAGGAAGTATCGATGTTTGGAGAACAGCAGACTCTACTAAATGGGCATCGGTTATTATCGTTAATGATTCATTAGCAACGGATACAATTACCAAATAGTTGAGGTATATAAGTTTAGTTATACTCGTTATTTCATGTTTGCCTGTTATGGGGCAGGAGGAGTTGCATTATCTGAGAACTAATTCGAGTATTCAAAAAGAGGTAAAGCCACTTCAAAAAAGGTATGAGGGGATAGATATTACCTACCTAATAGACACCTTAGAACTTCCTTTTTTAGATGATTTTTCTTCTGTTAAGCTTCATAGGTATGGAAATACTGGTAAACTAAGCTTCGTAGATACAACCTATGCGAAGTATAGATTAAATGGAGCAATTTTCGATACGGTCATGTTAAGTTTTGATACAACCTACTCTTTTTATTATAGTGTTATTACGGGCTCTATAGATACTTTGCCCAACCAAGCCTTGACTATTGAGGAATTCAATCCAGACAGTACAAACTCTTGGGTAATAGGTACTTATTGGGATAACAATAATTATTACTTTTCAAATGGAATGATTGTCGATACGGTACAACTGATTCAAGACACTATTTTTGTTAATGCAATAGAACCAGTTTATGTAGCGTACGATAGCACATCTCTTTGGATAGACAACGATGTATTTATTAATAATACATTTCATATTGGCGCTCCGACTATTGGTGTTGCAACCTTTGATGGTATTGACTCATTGGGCCATGCGTATGATATGACACAAGATAATAGTTATGGAATAGGAGATTATCTTACCTCGAAACCCATTAATTTGGAGGGTAAAACAGATGTTGTACTTAGTTTTTATTATCAACAGCAAGGATTAGGTAATCAACCAGAAGCGGAGGATTCGTTAGTGCTAGAATTTTATATAGCAGATTCTGCGAGGTGGGTTCACGCTTGGACTGGAATATCAGATTCTGCGGCTATTGTTAACGGAACAGTTCCTGAGTTTCAATTCGTTTCACTTTCATTGTCGGGTGACAGGTTAGCGAAGGGATTTAAATTTAGATTTAAAAATTATGGAACTTTATCTGGGAGTCTAGATCAATGGAATATTGATTACGTTTACTTGAATGATAATAGAACTGCGGGGGTAGAAACCAGTTCAGATTTGGGATTTAAAAGTATTGATGTTGGTTTGCTAAATATATATAGTTCCATGCCGTGGCAACAATATTTGGCTGCCCCTGCTGCTTATACCAAAGCTTCATTTGATTTTGTAGTTACAAATCGAAGCGCAATAGATTTATCAGGGGAAAACACGTATCAAATAATTGATTTGAAAGATGATAACGAGATATTTAGTTCAACAGTATCGTTAGGGTTTTTTCCAAATTTCACCCCAGAAACGACTAAAGCAGTAAACTTTGCGGTTAATTCAAGTCCTTATAGTTTTACTTTTCCAAGTGATAATGATAATAAAAGAGAATTCGAAATAGTTTATGCAACTCATTCGAACACAATTTTTGGTCAAGAGCAAAACTTTGATAACGACACAGTAAGGCACCGACAATTATTTAGTTCCTACTATTCTTATGATGATGGCAGTCCTGAGCGGGCATATACAATAATAGGAGCAGGGTCACAATTAGCATATGGTTTTGAATTAGAGGAAGCAGATACCATTCAGTCATTGTTAATACATTTTCCTGAAATGTTCGCGCTATCAGATAACTCCATAAAAGTTATGATTTGGAATGAGGTAAACGGTAAGCCAAATGATACTTTGTATGTTGGTTACCCAAGAGATACTATATATGTGGGAGATACTTTGCCTGTTCGTTTTATGCGTTTTTACATTGATAGAGAAACCATTATTCCAGCAGGTAAGTTTTTTATTGGATATGAGCAAAGCCTAAATGATAAACTCTACGTAGGGTTTGATATGAATAATGAGTCCCAATCCAATCTGTTTTATAATGTAGATGGTAACTGGGAGCCAACGACATTTACGGGTAGCTTGATGATGCGGCCAGACTTTGGTAAAGTAGATTTGGGTCAGATATACTCTACCTCGGTTGAAGAGACAGATGATTTGTCTGTAGCAAAAATTTATCCTAATCCAGCCAAGCACTCAATTACAATTCGTGGTGCAGAACGCGCCAATATGCAATTGATGAACGTGGCGGGACAAATTGTTTATTCGGAGAGTAATCTTAGTAATGAAATCACTATTGATGTTTCTCAATTCGATAGGGGTATTTATTTTGTTCGTTTAACAACGATTGGTCAAGGTACGGAAGATTACAAATTGATTATTGCTAGATAATGAATGACGAATTGGACGATGTTGAAGAAGGGGAAGAGGAACTTGAGATAATCAACATTAAAGGAGATCCAAATCAGAAATTGTTGCGCCTCGATAAATTCTTGATTGACCGTATTCCAAACACGACTCGGAGTAAGATTCAAGCAGGAATTAAAGATGGTTTTGTTTCTGTAAATGGAGAGGTGGTTAAGGCGAATTACAAAGTTCGACCAGACGATGAGATAGAACTAAAAATGCCCCCAAAACGGATTATTGAAATTAATCCCGAGGACATTCCAATCAACGTTATTTACGAAGACGACCAGATGTTAATGGTTAATAAATATGCTGGCATGGTAGTGCATCCGGGGCACGGGAACTATACCGGAACATTGGTAAATGCGCTCATGTTTCATTTCAAGAATTTACCACAACGGGGCAATTTTAATGACCGACCAGGTATTGTTCATCGTTTAGATAAGTTTACTACTGGAATTATGGTAGTTGCTAAAACAGAAGAAGCAATTACGCATTTATCAAAACAATTCTCTAGCAGAACATCGGATAGAAGATACTGGGCACTGGTTTGGGGAGATATTGAGGTAAATGATGGCAGAATAGAAGGTCATATAGGTAGAAGTTTGAAAAATCGAAAGGTGATGCAAGTGTTTCCAGAAGGAGATTTTGGTAAAGAAGCGGCTACCAATTTTAAAGTTTTAAAACGGTTTGGCTATGTAACACTAGTTGAGTGTAAACTAGAAACGGGCAGAACTCATCAAATTAGGGCACATTTTAAATTTATTGGCCACCCACTTTTTAATGACGAATCATACGGTGGGGATAAAATTTTGAAAGGAACAACTTTTACTAAATACAAACAGTTCGTTCACAACACATTTAAAGAAATTCCGGGGCAGGCACTTCACGCAAAAACACTTGCAGTTGACCACCCTATAACAAATGAGCGATTAGAGTTTGATTCGGAATTACCTCAAGGGTTTCAAAATGTATTAGATCGTTGGGATAACTACTTGAACAATAGAAAGGATTAGAAACGCTTCTTGGCAATAGTTGACCTTTACTATGGTAATACAACTATTATAATGAATAATTTACACGTTTTGGTCGCCAGTTACTTTTGGTAAATTTTAATTGATTCCTGTTTCAGATTTTAAATACGGATTTGGTGATAATTATCATTTTGTTTATGACAATTCTATGACAAAATAAAACTTAGCAAGATTCATTTTTGCATAGTGCGCAACTCGACAATATTTATTTTTGTTTTATGGGGCTTTTTTGGCTTTGCTCAAAAGCAAGATATTTATGGTAAAGTGCTTGAAAACTTTACCGAAAAACCTGTGGCAGATGTGCATGTTACTCTAGTTCAACATAATCAATCTGTTACTCAGACAACAACAGATAGTTTCGGAAATTTCATTTTTAGTGATGTAGAAATAGGTCAATATGAAATTTCATTTTCACATTTATCCTACACACCCTATACTTTACCCAGTATTGAGGTTACGGCAAGTAAACCGACTGTAATTAAGGGTAATCTCGATTTTTCTTTCATACAAATGAAAGAATTGGAAGTACTTCCAGAAAAAGATAGAGGTATAGCAAATAATAAAATGGCCTTACTTAGTTCTTATTCTATTGATGCAGATGACGCAAGAAAGCTGGCAGGTTCGCTCGATGATCCAGCTCGTGTTGCTGGTTTACTGCCAGGCGTAACTTCTTACGCTGGGTTTTCAGCTAATTTTATTTCTATCCGTGGTAATTCACCCAGAGGGTTTAAATACCAAATGGAAGGTGTTGAACTGCCCAATCCAACTCATTTTTCTCGAATAGGAAGCTCTGGTGGCACGTTTACTATTTTCAGCATGCAAGTAATGGGCAAAAGCGATTTTTTTACTGGGGCATTTCCAGCTGAATATGGTAACGCAACAGGAGGAGTTTTAGATGTAAATTTTAGGGAAGGCTCAACAAAAGAGAGGTCGCATACGTTTAAAATTGGGACTCTAGGTATCGATATAGCCACCGAAGGGCCAATAAATAAAAATAAGGGCTCGTCTTATATAGTAAACTACAGATATGCCGTTGTAGGGCTGGCTCGTTTGATTGGGTATCCAACCCAGCCAACGTATTCAGATCTATCTTTTAATCTCAATTTCCCTGTTTCTAAAAAAGGAAACCTCAAAGTGTTTAGCATGGCAGGCATGAGCGATAGGGCAAGAATCGCAATTAGTGATTCCGCTAAATGGGAGCAAGATTTAGATAGAAACCAGCTTAACTTAGGCAGCAAAATGGCAACGATAGGAACTAACTACAAAACGTTAGTTGGTAATAAGTCGGTTTACAGTGCAACCCTATTGGCTGGGGTTGTGAATCAGTTTGACAACAAAGATTATTTGCAAAACAACCTTGTTTTACAAACCAGAGAGATAAACGAGTACAAGTCTGTGCCAGTCACTTTTGCCACATCTTTTAAGCATAAATTCGGGAAGAGCCACAGTAATAAAACAGGGACATCTCTAAATTATTCAATTCACGATTGGAGGGCCATAAAACAGAACCAACTAACTAGTCAGTTAGATACTTTAGTTTTTGGTTCGGGCAGTTCAATTACTTTAAAAGCTTTTACCAATTCCAATTTTACTTTGTCGGAAAAGTGGATTGTTAACCTAGGCCTTCATAGCATGTATTATAGTGTAAACAATGATTATAAGATTGAACCTAGAGCCGGGATTCAATATCAAATTAATGAAAAAAATAAGATTTCGATTGCCTACGGAAAGCATAGCCAAGCGGATCATTTCGCCACTTACTTGTATCAACTTAGTGAAGTTGACGGGAGTACAATTTATCCAAACAAGGATCTGAAATTGATTACAGCAGACCACTTTATAGGAAGTTTTAAATCGAAGTTGTTCAAGAATCACAGACTAACATTAGAGGCGTATTACCAATCACTAAAAGATGTGCCAGTTGAAGTTGGGGGTACGTTTTCTACTATTAACTTAAATGAATTGGATGATATGAGAGAGCTCGAAAATAAAGGAACTGGGACTAACTATGGAATTGATTTCGGTATAGAACGCTTTGAAGAAAACGGATTATATTATATGATTAACTCGAGTTTTGTGCGATCATTTTATACTGCTGGAGATGAAATAGTAAGAAGTACGGAATATGATTTAGGTTATACCATTAAATTTCTACTAGGGAAGGAATACGAAGTAGGTAAGAGCGCACATAATTACCTAGGCTGGAATACCAATTTAGCTCTTATCGGTGGGCAGCCCTATACTCCCATCAACATAGTTGAATCAAGGTTAATTCAGGAAACTGTGCTAAACGAATCCGTTGCATACTCGGACCGAGACAATCCGCTCGTGTTTCTAGATTTGACAATTACATATAAAACCAATAAAAAGAAACGGAGTGCGCTATGGTCGTTGCAACTTAAAAATATTTTTGCTAATGGGAATGCAATATATCGTGAATACGATTCTGTTTTAGATCAAGAAGTAACAATTCCTTCCTCAAGTTTTTTCCCAAATATTAGTTATAGACTTGAATTTTAGTGTTCTATAATTTATCCCGTTCTTCTTGTCATTCTAGCGTGTTGTTATAAAGATCAGAATATTTTTCTTAAATACTATCTATATTTAAACTACTCTATACTTAAATTCATGCTGAGCTAATTCTTCATTAGCTTTCACAATCTTAGTTTTTAAGTTCTCTTTGTAGGCAATTGTTTTCGCAAACAAAGCTTCATCGCCTGCAGAAATTATCTGTGCAGCTAGAATACCTGCATTTAAAGAGCCATTAATTCCAACTGTTGCAACGGGTATTCCAGGAGGCATTTGAACGATTGCCAACAAAGCATCAAGTCCATCCAAGCTAGCTTTAATTGGTACACCAATAACAGGGAGAGGAGTCATGGCAGAAATAACACCTGGCAAATGAGCGGCCATTCCAGCAGCAGCAATTATTACTTTGATTCCATTGTCAGCAGCGCTTTTTGCAAAAGCCTCCACCTTTTCAGGTGTACGATGCGCTGAGAGCGCATTAATCTCAAATGGAATTTCCATTTCATCTAAAAATTTAGCTGTCTTCTCCATCACCGGATAATCCGATGTACTTCCCATAATAATGCTAACAAGTGGCTTCATAATATTCATTTTTTGGTGCAAAAATAAACGCAAGAAATTCATTCCGCAAATTTAATTCTCGACTTTTTGTAAAACACTATGCCCTGTTGGTAGGTTATTAGTAAATTCGCGCAAAGGCCGAAAAAATGGATAAAGTGCAGATTAAGGATAAAAGTTTTAGAAAACATATTTTCTGCGATGCAATTCACGAGAAGGTATTGAAAGTAGCAGATAGAATTAATGAAGACTATAAGGAGAAAAATCCAGTATTCGTTGTTGTTCTTAATGGCGCTTTTATGTTCGCTTCCGATTTGCTGAAAAAG
>Ga0315332_10000073_pt1 | contig 31774 bp, 30 predicted proteins | sample M110034915metaG_FD_203455 | JGI IMG/M metagenome (GOLD analysis project Ga0315332, IMG submission 203455) | Ammonia-oxidizing marine archaeal communities from Monterey Bay, California, United States - M1 100m 34915 | ecosystem: Environmental > Aquatic > Marine > Intertidal zone | place: USA...
CCTGGCGGGTCTCGTTATCCACTCGGTCCCACTCCCCCGTCGTCCCGGCGGAAAACAGGATATCCGCGCCCGCGCCGTCCTGAACCACGTGGCGCACGAGCGAGCGCTGGTCCTCTTCGAGGAGCCCGCCCTCGTCGTCGAGCACCGTGAGCACCGGCACGGAAAGCCCGGGTTTCGGTCGTGACTCCTCGACGCTCCGAATCGCTCTACCCTCCGTGAGAATTGATTGCGGCGCCAAGCATAGCGGGCCGCAGCATGCAGCCCTTGCAACGCCAGCCGTCGGCTTCAGCGCGCCTCGTTCACAGCGGGCCTCGAATCGCTCGAGATCGCCGGAGCCGAATCGAGGGTCGGAACCGATTCCGGAGCTCCCGCCGGCTCCGCCGGAAGCACGGGCCCCAGCAACCACTCGAGGCTGAAGGCTTGGGGCGGGGCGTTCACGGCGACGGCACGGTCGACCTCGAAGCGGATCGTCGCCGCGGCGCCCGGTTCGTGGATCTCGAACCAGGCCGGCACCCGCAGCTTCTCAAAGGAGACGATCGGCCCGAAGATCGTGAATACGCCGTCACCGCGATCGATCCGGCGCACCTGCAAATTTTCGGTGTCGACCCAGAACCGAGCCAGCAGCTCGTCGTCGCCAATCACTTCGAAGGAGGGCGCCAACTCCGTCTCAACGGACTCCATCGCTGGGTCCGGGGGCCCCGCTTCAAACGCTTCCAACCCGCCGACAGCCAATTGGTCTTCGAGCGGATCTCCCAGAATATCCTCGATCGCGCGCTCCGTCGGCGGCAGGGGGGCAGCCAGCCGGGGGTCTCCGATCACGAAACAGTCGTCTTCGCCGCAGGGAGCGAGCCCGATCGACTCGCTGCGCACCTCGAAGGACTCGAGCGCCGTGCGCATCGTCGTTTGACTCGAGGGTTGCATGAAGAAGAGAGGCGGCAGCATCGGCTGGGGATCGTCCAGACGAACCCCGTCCTTGGCCCCGGTGAGCTCGGCACCCGAGAGCAGATACCGGTCGATCCGACCGTTGAAGCCGCGCAACTCGAGGCGAGCCAAACCGCTCGGGTGGCTGATCAGCTCACCGCGCGCGATCGGAGGGCGATCTCCGACACGCAAGGTCAGCTCGAGCTGGAGGGCCTCGCTGCGCCCAGAGCTCCGGTTCACCCGCGCGATCGCGCGGAGCGTCCGGTCCGCCTCGGGAATGAAGGCCCCCGCCTCAAAACTCCCGACCACGATCAGGACGAGACCCAAAGCGAGCCAACAGCAATGGCGCGACGGGGCCTCGCCTCTCACCCGGCCTGTCCTGCCAAGCGTGAGGCCCCCGCATAGCGCGCGCGCGGGCCGAGCTCCGATTCGATCCTCAGCAATTGGTTGTATTTGCAGATCCGGTCCGTGCGGCACAACGATCCCGTCTTGATCTGGCCCGTGCCGGCACCGACCGCGAGGTCCGCGATCGTCGTGTCCTCAGTCTCCCCCGAGCGATGCGAGGAGACCGAGCCGAAACCGGCGGCGTCCGCCATCCGGATCGCCTCGAGCGTCTCCGTGAGCGTTCCGATCTGGTTCACCTTGATCAGAATCGCGTTGGCGCTCTGCTCTTCGATGCCCCTGGCGAGGATCCGCGGGTTCGTCACGAAGAGGTCGTCGCCGACGAGCTGGCAGCGCTTTCCGAGCTTCTGCGTCAGTCTGGACCAGCCCGCCCAATCGTCCTCGGCCAGACCATCCTCGATCGAGACGATCGGGTAACGGTCGACCCAGTCGGCCCAGAAGTCGACCATCGCCGCCGAGTCGAGCTTGCGGTCCTCGCTGGCAAGATGATAGACGCCGTCCTCGTAGAACTCGCTCGACGCGGGGTCGAGCGCGATCGAGATGTCCTTACCCGCCTCGTAGCCCGCACGGTCGATGGCGAGCAGAATCAACTCGAGGGCTTCCTCGTTGCTCTTCAGGTCGGGCGCGAAGCCCCCTTCATCGCCTACCGCCGTCGAATAGCCCTTCTCGAGCAACACCTTCTTCAAGGTATGAAAGACCTCGGCTCCCCAGCGCAGCGCTTCCGAAAAGCTCGGCGCGCCCAGCGGATAGAGCATGAACTCCTGGACGTCGACGGAGTTGTCGGCATGCTCGCCACCGTTGAGCACGTTCATCATCGGCGCGGGCAGCAGGTCGGCCTCGGGGCCGCCGATGAAGCGGTAGAGCGGGATGCGCGCGGCGTTCGCCGCGGCGTGGGCGGCCGCGAGCGAGACGCCGAGAATCGCGTTGGCGCCACAACGCGACTTCGTGTCGGTCCCGTCCACGTCGATCAAGGCCTGGTCCAGCGCCGCCTGCTCCGGGAGCCCACCGAGCTCGAGGCCCGAGACCGATTGGGCGAGTTCCCCGTTCACGAAGTCGACCGCCTTGCGCACACCCTTGCCGAGGAAGCGATCCGCGTCGCCATCGCGCAGCTCGAGCGCCTCTCGGACGCCGGTCGAAGCGCCCGAGGGCACCGCAGCGCGGCCGATCTGGCCGTCTGAGGTCGTCACTTCGACCTCGACCGTCGGGTTGCCTCGTGAGTCGAGGATCTCTCGTCCCTGGATTCCATCCAGGCGAACCTGCGCCATGACCGTCTTGCTCCTCTTGCCCCTCGCGCTCGAAAAAACGGGACCGGGGCGCCCGCCCATCGGGTCGCCTACTTCGATGCGCTCGTCAACGAGCCCGCGCCCGAGCGGGCGCATGGTAGCAGCCCAAGGAGCACGCCCCCCTCGCACACGGACCACGACACGGGCCGAGGCTAAGCGCGGTCGGAGATCGTCGGGACCACGACGACCCGACCATCGGGACCGGGCAAGATCTCGGCGTCCACGCCGAAGCCACGCGAGAGATGCTCGGGGGTCAGCACCGCCTCGGGCGGCCCCTGGCACACGATGCCTCCCTCGCCCAACAGGACGAGGCGGTCACAGGTCCGCGCAGCGAGCGAGAGGTCATGCGATACGACCAATGCCGCGCGACCCGAGCGCGTGAAAGATCGCACTTCGCGCAACACATCCACGCGATGGCGCAGGTCCAGAAACGCCGTCGGCTCGTCCAGCAGCAGCACCGCCGGGTCCTGAACCAGTGCACGCGCAAAGAGCACGAGCTGCCGTTCCCCGCCTGAAAGCGTATCGATCTCGCGATCGGCCAGCCCGGATAGGCCGAGCCGCTCGAGCGCTGCCTCGGCGCGCTCGAGGTCGCTCTGGCTCTCGAGGCCGAGGAGGGGCTGATGCGGGGCTCGACCCATCAGCACGAGTTCGCCGACGCGAAAGGGGAAGGGCACGTGCAGATCCTGGGGAACCAGAGCGAGCCGGCGGGCCAAGGCGCGCCGAGACAGCCGACGGACATCATCGCCGGCGACGGTGACCCGGCCTCGCTCGAGGGGCTGGCCCGCCAGGGCTGCGCGCAGCAGGGTCGTCTTGCCGACCCCATTGCGACCGACGAGCCCCAACACCTCACCCGGCTCGACATGGAAGTCGAGCCCCGCGAGCAGCGTACGCCCACCGAGCGCCACCGCCGCCCCTTCGAATCGCAGCGCGGGGGTCAACCGAGCGCTCCTCGCGCCTGGGCTCGGCGCAGCAGGAAGAGAAAGAGGGGACCCCCGATCAGCGCCGTCACCGCGCCCACCGGCAGCTCCCGACCCGCCAGGATCGTTCGCGCGATCGTGTCCGAGAGCACGAGGAAGCCTGCGCCCGCCAGGGCCGCCGCCGGCACGAGCAGCCGGTGATCACTCCCGATCATGAGCCTCAGCGCATGCGGCACGATCAGCCCAACGAAGCCGATCAGCCCCGACACGGCGACCGCCGCCCCCACCATCAAGGACGTCGCGAGCAGCAGCCAACGCCGGTGCGCCTCCACCGGCACCCCCAGCTGCGCGGCGGTCTCGTCACCCAACGCCAGCAGATTCAAGCTCCGGGACAGCCAGCACGCGGTCACCAGCCCGAGCCCCACGCTGAGGGCGACGATCCCCACCGCGTCGATCTCGACCGCGGAGAGATGACCAATCAACCAGAGGAAGACCCGCGAGCCCTCGAAGAACCCGGCAACAGAGGCCAGAAACACGATCCCCGCAGAAGCGAAGGCGTTGAAGACGACGCCGGTCAACAACAGGGCCGTCGGCGAGCGCCCGTCGCGGCCCCCCGAGACCAGGTAGAGGAGCGCCGTCGCCAGGAGGCCCCCCGCAAAGGCGGCCAGCGGGACCGACCGGGTCGGCAGCGAGAAGACGCTCCCGAGCGCGAGTACGGAGATCCCGGCCAAGGCGGCGCCCCCGGAAACCCCCAGGACATAGGGGTCGGCCAGGGGATTGCGGAGCAACGCCTGAAAGACGACCCCCGCGACCGCGAGGCTCGCACCGACGAGCAGTCCCAGCACGACTCGCGGCAGTCGCACCCGCAGCACGATATCGCGCAGCGCGGGCTCGAAATCCGACTCGCTGGCCCCGAGCAGGATCCCCCTGAGTTCCGAGAACCCGACCTCGGAGGGGCCCGTCGCCAGCGCGACGAGCACGACTGCTCCGAGCAGCAGCGCGAAACCACCGAGGACCCCCGCCAAACGCGCCATCGACAGGGCGGTCATGGCGTGACTTCCCGGGCCGCCGGAGAGAAGAGGAAATCCCGCGGCCTCGGGTCGGTATCGAGTCGCGCGTCCGAGACGGAGCCGATTTCGCTGAGCGCCGCGTCGATCTCGCTGCGGATCTCGGGGCCGTGGACCACGACCGCGAGCTCGCGCAGCGCGTCGTCCAGCGCTGGGCCGGGCAAGCTCACCCGGCTCGCCTCGACGCGGACGACTCGATTCGCCGCCACCGCAGGCAGGCTCGGCCATCGGGACCAGAACGCCGACGCCTCATCGGCGCCGGGTGTCATGTCGAGCAAAAGCTCTGGACGCGCCGCGATCAACCATTCAATCGATCCACGCGGATAGCCGGGGGGCAGGGCGCGCACGAGGTTGGTCGCTCCCACGGCCTCGAGCATCTCGTCCAGGAAGGTCTCCCCCCCAACCAGATAGAGTGGAGACCGATCGACGATCGCGATCGTGGCCGGCCGGTCGCGCGCGGCCGTCGCACGCGCGACCGCACGTCGGGTCGTCCGAATCGCTTCGATGCGACGGGCCGCTTCGAGTTCGCGACCCAACACACGGCCCAACCGGTCGATGTTCTCGAGCACCTCGTCCAGGCGCTCGTTCGGATAGACCTCGACCCGGAGACCGAGCGCAGCCAGACGGTCCGCATGGCGTTGCTGGTCGACACCCGCGACGAGCAGAACGCGATCGGGCCGCAGCGCGACCACGGACTCGAGGTGGGGATCGAAGAGACCCCCGACGCGCGGCAGCGCCGCGACTTCGGGCCAGAGACGCGCCGAGTAGTCATCGACGCCGACCAGGGCGTCGGCGGCCCCGAGGCGAAGCACGATCGCGGTCAATGAGGGGTTCAACGAGATCAAGCGGGGTAGGGCGCCCCCCTCGGTCGGCACGACACTCTCGGCCGCAAGCGTGTACGGCGCCAGCGCCAGCGCCAGCGCCGACACCAGACACCGCACCCACGCCCATCGATTTCGGTCCCTGCGTCGCATGTCGATGCCCCGCGCTGGCCGTATTGCCCCGGCCTCGGATCGCGTCGGCCGAGCGACCGTCGCAGGGCACGCGCCCCGAAGCCGGCCCAGCATAGTCGCCCCGTCAGGCCGCGTCCGGCGTGACCCCGGCGCGACGAGAGAAAAGAGAACGCGTTCTCTTATCCAGCCGACCGGGGGGAAAGAGAACCCGTTGTGATTCCCGATGCGCGCCGGGCGCACCCCGCGCGCGGCTCGGAACCCGTGCGCCGCGTTCCGATCCGACCGTGCTCTCAGCGGTCCCGAGCGACCGCAAATTGAGCGGCCCGGATCAGCGCCTGCTTGGCGGGACCCTCGGTAAAGGGTGCGATCGCGTCGAGCGCCTTCGCCACGTGCTCCTCGGCACGCCGTTGGGTGTCGGTCAGGCCGTGGTGGCTCGCGATCAGCTTCGAGATGGTCTCGAACTCGTGCTCGATCTCTTCAAAAGGCGCCGACCCACCGTGCGCTTCCGCGAGTCGGGCAGCGCTCTTCAGAACGCCGGCGACATGCTCCCGCTCCGAAACGCGGCAGCGCTTGAGCGTTAGGATGAGCGGCAGCGTGATCTTGCCTTCGCGCAGATCGGCAAAGGGTTGCTTGCCCAGCTCAGCCAGCTCGGCTTCGTAATCCAGGCAGTCGTCCTTCAGCTGGAAAGCCAGTCCGAGCTGACGACCGAATTCGCAGATGCGGTTGCGTTCGCCGCGGGTCACCCCGCCGAGCAAGGATCCGATCTCACAACAGTGGGCAAGCAACGTCGCGCTCTTGCGCTCGATCACGTCGTAGTAGTGGGACTCGGTGACGTCGACGTCGAAGCTGCGCTCGAGCTGCAGTAGCTCGCCCTCGGCGAGCAATCGGATCGTGTTGGCGTAGCCTTCGACGATCTCGAGGTTGCCGTCCTCCACGACGATCGAGGAGGCGCGCGCGTAGAAGAAGTCGCCTGCGAGGACGGCGCGCCGGTTGCCCCAGATCACGTTCGCCGCGGGATGCCCTCGCCGGACCTCCGCGAGATCGACGATGTCATCATGGATCAGCGTGGCGGTATGCAGCAGTTCAAGCGCGGCCGCCAGCGCGATCCGTCGCGGGCCCGTGTAGCCACACAGTTCCGAGGCGAGCAGCACGAGCGCAGGACGCAGCCGCTTTCCGCCCGAGGAGACGATGTGGTGGCCCGCCTCCCGGATCACGTTCGCGTGGGAGTCGACGGCCTCTGCGAGCGCGCGCTCGACGAGTTGCATCGCCGGCGCGATGCGCGCGAACACCTCGGTGACCTCGTAGTCGCCACTCGGGTTCGGGGACTGGCTTGCCGGGGGGGCTTTCATAGCGGCGAATCTAGCGGCGCGATTCGGAGGTGTCAAAGATTGGAAAAGTAAAAGCTCTTTATAAACAGTAGGTTACCTATATCCTTTCATTTCCGATCAGCATCTCGACGACGGCGATCCCACCCCCTCCCCTACGACGCCGCACTCCTCCAGCCAATCCACTGCCTCCCCAATCTGTCGAATGGGAACAAGTTCGCAAACTGGACCGGGCGAGGCGGCCGGGTCCTCGGCGGACTCTTTGCGGTCCGCGTACTCGCGGCACGAGACTTCCGGTACCAACAGACGCCGAAAGCCGAGCCGCGCGGCCTCCGCGAGCCGGATGTCCAGCCGCGACACCCGTCGCAACTCGCCGCCGAGGCCGATCTCGCCGATCGCCGCGGTGTCGGGGGGCATCGCCCGATCGAGTCGGCTCGACGCGATCGCCAGGGCGATGCCGAGATCGGCCGCGGGCTCCGCAACCCGGACGCCGCCCGCCGCCTTGGCATAAACGTCCTGCGAGAGGAGGTCGATCCGACTTCGCCGATCGAGCACCGCGAGCAGTAGCGCGACCCGTGCATCCTCGAGCCCGAGGGTCGTACGCCGAGGCGTACCGTAGGGCGCGGGCGCAACGAGTGCCTGGAGCTCGACGAGCATCGGCCGCGAACCCTCGAGGAGCGGCACGACGCAGCTTCCCGGAGAGCGGGTACTGCGCTCTTCCAAAAAGAGTTCGCTCGGGTTCGAGACCGCCTCGAGCCCGTGACTCGCCATGCTGAACACGCCGATCTCCTGGGTCGAACCGAAGCGATTCTTGGCGGATCGGAGCAAGCGGAAGGCATGCGCCCGATCGCCCTCGAAGGTGAGTACGACGTCGACCAGGTGCTCGAGCACCCGCGGTCCCGCCAGGCTGCCTTCCTTGGTGACATGACCGATCAGGAGCAGCACCGAGCCCGCCTTTTTCGCCGCCGCGGAGAGCTGGGCGGCGGATTCCCGAACCTGTGCGACAGAGCCGGCGGCCGACTCGATCGACTCGGTCTGGATCGTCTGGATCGAATCGACGACGACCAGGGAAGGCGTCAGCTCCTTCCACGGGCCGGCCAGCGACTCGACTCGCGTAGAGGTGAGCACCTGCATCGAGCCCCCCACGCCGGGCAGCCGTTCCGCGCGCAGCCGGATCTGCTCGGCACTCTCCTCCCCGCTGACGTAAAGCACGGATTGGCCCGACGCGGCGAGCCCTCCCGCGATCTGGAGCGCGAGCGTCGACTTCCCGATTCCGGGATCGCCGCCGAGCAGGACCACGGAGCCGGGCACGAAGCCCCCCCCGAGCACCCGGTCGAGCTCGCCCTCGCCGCTCGGAATCCGTGGATTCGCGTCCGCATCGATCTCTGACAGCCGGCGGGGTTTTTCGTCCGCCGCCGCCGGGACCCGCGCCGCGAGGCCCTCGGCTCCACGTCCTGGGCTGGCTTTGGTCGAGGGCGGCGCGTAGGTCTCCTCGACGAGGCTGTCCCACTGGCCGCAGTCCGGACAGCGGCCATGCCAGCGCGGGTGTTGTGCCCCACAGGACTGGCAGGAATGGACGGTACGGCGCTTGGCCATGGATTCTCCCTCGCGTGTGCGCGGTCCGCACGAAAACAAGGTGAATGTAGGGTCTCTCGGGGCATTTCGGCAGGTCCTCAGGCTGTCAACCTGACTTTTTGGCCGGGTTGACGGAGGGTCTCGGCCAAGGGTAGGCTGCCGCGCCGAACGCTGGAGGTCTCACCCGTGTCCCAAATCCCCCCGTCCGCCACCCTCGCCGACCGCTACTCGGCGCTGACTCGAAACGCTCTGTCGGACGAGGCCCCGAGCGAGGCCGACGCGCTCTGGATCCTCGACGGCGAAGACGTCGAGTTGCTGCCGCTGCTCCAGGCCGCTTTCGAGCCCCGCCGCCGCGCCTTCGGGCGCAAGGTCATGGTCCACGTCCTGAACAACGTCCAGAACGGACTCTGCCCCGAGGATTGCGGCTACTGCTCGCAGAATAAGGACTCGGCCGCAGCGATCCGCAAATACGCCATGAAGAGCGACGAGGCGATCCTGGCCGAGGCCGAGGCCGCCGCACAGTCGGGCGCGACCCGTTATTGCATGGTCTTGTCCGGCCGGGGGCCGACGGTCGACCGGACCAAGCGGATCGGGAAGCTGGTCCGCGAGATCAAGTCGCGCTGGCCGATCGAGGTCTGCCTGTCCGCGGGGCTGATGGGAGACGAGCACGCCGCCATCCTCAAGGAGGCCGGCCTGGACCGCATGAATCACAACCTGAACACGAGCGAGCGACGCTACGACGAGATCACTTCGACGCATAGCTACGCCGACCGCGTCGCCACCCTCGAAGCGGCCAAGCGAAACGGCATCGAGAGCTGCTCGGGCATGATCGTCGGCATGGGTGAGGCTTCGATCGACATCGTCGAGGTCGCCTTCAAGCTACGTGAACTCCAGGTGCCCTCGATCCCCGTGAACTTCCTGATCCCGATCTCGGGCAACCAGGTGCAACAGGACGGGTCGCTCACCCCCGAGCGCTGTCTGCGCGCGCTCTGCCTGATGCGCTTCATCAATCCGACGGCGGAGATCCGCGTGGCCGGCGGACGCGAGGGGCATCTTCGCACGATGCAGCCCTTCGCCCTCTACCCGGCCAACTCGCTCTTCGTGGAGGGCTACCTCACGACCAAGGGCGACCCGGTCGAAGAGACCTACGCGATGATCCGCGACGCCGGCTTCGAGATCGACGGAAACGACGCCTATTTCGCGGCGCAGCAGGCGGAACGGAAGTCCGAGGGCGGGGCCGCGGACTCAGCCTTCCAGATCCCGGGCGGCGGCGATCAGCTGCTCAAGCCCGAAATCGCCCGCGCGTGAGCGCCCTCGGAGGCGGGACATCCGTGCCTCGCCTAACAGAGGTGCCCCGCGTCGGCCCGCTCGACGCGATCGCCGACGAAGTACTCGACGGCATTCGGGAGCGCGGCACCTATCGCCGGATGCGGGTCCTCGAAGGCGTGCAGGCCCCCCGCATGACCGTCGACGGGCGGGACGTGCTGCTCTTCGCGGGGAGCAATTATCTCGACCTGGCTCGACACCCGGAGGTGGTCGAAGCCGCCGAACGCGGCGCGCGCGACTGGGGCTGCGCGGCCGGCGGCTCGCGGCTGATCACGGGCAACCTCGTCTGTCACGAAGCGCTCGAGCAGGAGCTCGCCGAGTTCTTCGGCCGCGAGGCCGCGCTCGCCTTCAACACGGGCTACATGGCGAACGTCGGCGTGATCCCGGCGATCGTGGGTCCCGGCGACGTGCTGGTCTCGGACGAGCTGAACCACGCATCGATCATCGACGGCGCGCGACTCGCCCGCGCCGAGGTCGCGGTGTTCCGCCATGGGGACGTCGCGGATTTCTCCCAGACCCTCGCGCGCGTCCGACCGAACGCCCGGCGCGTGCTCGTCGCCGTCGACGGCGTCTACAGCATGGACGGGGACGTGGCTCCGATCGCCGAGATCGTGACGCGGGCCCATGAAGCCGACGCCGTCGTGCTGCTCGACGACGCGCATGGGACGGGCTGCCTGGGAGAGCGCGGACGCGGCGCCGCCGAGGCCGCCGACGTGCTCGACGAGGTCGACATCCTGATGGGGACCCTCGGCAAGTCCCTCGGCTCCTTTGGCGCCTTCATCGCGGGTTCGTCGAAGCTCCGCGATCTACTCGTGAACACCGCCCGCAGCTTCATCTTCTCCTGCGCGCTCGCCCCGGGACAGGTCGAGGCTGCGAGGGCCGCCCTTCGATTAATCGACACGGAACCCTGGCGACGCGAGCAGCTCGCGACGAACGCTCGGCACCTGCGCGAGAGGCTCGCCGGCGCCGGAATCTCCACGGCCCCGAGCACGACCCATATCGTCCCCGTCGTCCTCGGCGACAACGCGCGCACGATGGACGTCTGCGAAGCGCTGCTCGAGCAGGGCTATTACGCGCAGGGCATCCGCCACCCGTCCGTCCCCCCCGGCTCGGCGCGCCTGCGCATCACGCCCATGGCGACCCATACCGAAGACGAGATCTGCGCCTTCGCCGACGCGATCGTCTCGCGGGTCGCGCACCGGGCGGGCTGAGCGGTGGCGGGGCTCTTCGTGACGGGGACGGATACGGGCGTCGGCAAGACGCTCGTCAGCTGTGCGCTCGCGCGGGGGCTGCGCGAGGCCGGGGTCGACGTCGGCGTCATGAAGCCGGTCGAGACCGGCGTGCCCGCGGCCGGGCCGGAGGATGCCCGCGCGCTCGTCGCCGCCGCCCGGGTAGCGGACCCGATCGAGATCGTCTGTCCGATGCAATTCGATCTGCCGGCGGCGCCCTCGGCCGCAGCGCGGGCCGAGGGCCGTCACGCGCATCTCGACAGCCTGTCGGGAGCATGGCAAACGCTTTCGGATCGACACGCATTCATGCTCGTCGAGGGGGCGGGGGGCCTGCTCGTCCCCTTCGATGACGAAACGACGATGGCCGACCTCGCCGCGCGCTGGGAGCTCCCCGTATTGGTCGTGACCCGGGCCTGCCTGGGCACGATCAATCACACGCTCTTGACCCTGGAGGCCTGCGCGGCGCGCGGGCTCGAGGTCCTCGGCGTGGTCGTGAGCCACTCGACCGGCCCGCTCAGCGACGCCGACACGGCCAACCTCGAGATCCTCAAGGCGGCGCTCGGAGAGCGCTTGATCGGAGAGGTTCCCCCCGGCGCGAACGCCGCCTCCGTCGACCCGCGCGTGGCGGGGCTCGAAGCCGTGCGCGCGCGCGCAATCAAAGGGAGATCGCAAACGTGAGCGACTTGCATCCGATCGAGGCGAGCGTGCTGCACGCGCGTCGTGAGCGTGTCTTCCTCATCCTGGCGGGGCTCTTCCTCGGCTCGATGACGATGCTGAACATCCTGGGCATCTCGCGTTTCATCGACCTCTCCTTCGAAGTCGGCGGTCTCCAGATCCCGATGGCCCTCGCAATCGGCGTCCTGCCCTACCCCATCACCTTTCTCTGCACCGACTTCATCTCGGAGCTCTACGGCCAGGCGCGCGCGAATTTTCTCGTCTGGGTGGGCCTCGGACTCAACCTCTGGGTCGTGCTCTTTCTCTGGGTCGGCGGCGCGCTGCCGCCCGTGCCCGCCTTCGACCCGGCGACCGGCCTGCCGCCGGTCGAGGCCTACGACTTCGCCTTCTACAAGATCCGCTTCCTGACGATGGGCGCCGTCGTCGCCTCCATGGTCGCCTACCTGACGGCCCAGCTCTGTGACGTCACGCTCTTCCATTTCTGGAAGCGACTCACCCGGGGCCGACATCTCTGGCTGCGCAACAACGGCTCGACGGTCGTGAGCCAATTCGTCGACACCTTCGCGGTCATCACGATCACGCATTTCTATGCGGGCGCCCTCCCGATCGACGCGGAGGCCGCGATCTGGCCGCAGCTCTGGGTCTACATCGGCTCGGGCTACGTCTTCAAGCTCACGATCGCGATGCTCGACACGGGTCCCTTCTATCTCGGGGTCCACTACCTGAGCCGATACCTCGAGATCGATCCGAACGAAGAGCACGCGGACATCGAGCTTTGACGACGTACCCGCCCGAGTCCCATCCCGACGCGCCCGCCTGGTACCGCGCCGCACGAGAGGTGCCGCGGTCCGACGGCCATGTCGAGGTCTCGGGCTGCGACGTCCATTATCTCACCTGGGGAGAGCCGGGACGACCGGGGCTCGTCTTCGTGCATGGCGGCGGCGCGCACGCGCATTGGTGGACCCACGTCGCGGCCCGTTATGCGGCGGATTATCGCGTCGCCGCGCTCGACCTCTCGGGTCACGGCGACTCGGGGCGCCGCGAACGCTACGGGCTGGAAGGCTGGACGGACGAGGTCATGGCGGTCGCGGATGCGGCGGGCATCCAGGGCAAGCCCGTGCTGGTGGGCCACAGCATGGGCGGATTCGTCACGATCGCGACCTCGGCGCGTTATCCGGACGCGCTCGCGGGCGTCGTCGTCTGCGACTCCCCGATCAGCGAGCCCGACCCCGAGATCGACGCCCATCGCATGGGCGAAGCCTTCGGAATCCCCCGCCCCTACGCGAGCCGCGAAGAAGCGATCCGCCGTTTCCGTACCGTCCCGCCCCAGGACCACTATCTCGACTACGTGATGCACGACGTCGGCTGGCATTCCCTGCGCCAGGACCCGGACGGTTGGCGTTGGAAATTCGATCCCCTCGTCTTCAGCGCCTTCGAGGAGAACCCGCGCGTGGCGGCGCGGCCCTATCTGCCGAAGATCACCTGCCGCCTGGCCCTGTTGGCCTCGGAAAACGGCCTCGTGACGGAGCATGTCGGGGCCTACATGTACGAGCTGATGGGACGGGTCAATCCCGTGATCGAGATCCCGCTGGCGGGGCATCACCTGATGCTCGACCAACCCCTGCTGCTGATCTCGGCGCTCAACGCGCTGCTCGCGGACTGGGAGCATACGGAGCCCCGCAAGCGTCGCTAGGCGGCTCAGGGGCGCCGCGCGCATTCTCTTTATGGACGAAATGGACCGACGCACTACCGTCACCGACGGGCTCGGCACTTCAGACCCGTGCTGCCCGGGCTTCACGACGGATCGCTCCAGTCACTCAGCCGACATGCCGGTGGGGAGAAGACCAGATGAGACGGATTCAGCACCTTGCCATCGGATTCGCGGGGCTCTTTCTGCTCGCATCGAACCCCGCCCAGTCGGCCGTGACCTTCAGCGTGGCCTCGAGCGTGGCCTCGGGCAACGCGCTCGATGAGCTCGTGATCGGCGACCTCGTCACCTTCGACATCACGCTGCGCAGCGACGGAGAGGCAGCCTATGCGATCGGCGCGTCTGCGTTCGGCTGGGACTCGACGCGGATCCAGTACGTGTCGGGCGTGTCGGCGCCGTCGGTTCTGAACAGCGTATGCGTCTCAGAGGGCTGCTTCGGCGGCCTTCCACTCGGACGCGCCGGGGACTACCCGAATCAGTACGGAAGGCCCGGCATCGTTGAATTTGCCGGACACCTCTCGCTCGCTGCCGCGACAGGCACCGGCGCGCTCGATCCGGGCGTGGTGACCAGCATCGCGGGAGATCCCCAGTTTCGCCTCGTCTTCGAAACGACGGCGCTGGGCTCGACGCAATTCGAGTTCGGTTCGAGTCTAGACATCGGCGACGTCCTCGTGCTCGATGGTGGGGAGTTGGGGGACGTGGAGAACGCCTTCGCCTCGATCACGGTCCTCGGGGGAGCGCCGGTCGACCCAGACGGGGGCAACCCGATCGACCCAGGCGGGAGGCTCCCGATCGACCCAGGCGGCGTGAACCCGATCGACCCGCGAGGAGGCAGCGCGCCCATCCCCGAACCGGGCGCCGCGCTGCTGATGGCCGTCGGAATGGCTTGCGTCTCGCTTTCCACTCGCCGGCGCGAACGCGCCTGAACGTCCTCTGGGAGCTGGATTTTTCTGCCCCTCTAGCAACGAGGTGAAAACACTTCAAGCTGGCAGCGCGGGGCTCCGATTCTGCTGTTCATGGACGCGACCCCCCTGCACGAGGAGGAGCTCAAACTTCTCGAGGTCCGGCTGAACCAGCTGAAGCTCGAATACGAGAAGTATTTCCTCGGCAATCGGCCGACGGAGCCCTCTCAGGCCCGCGCCGAGATCCAGAAGGTCGTGCTCAGATGGTCCAACACCCGGATCACGAACACGGCGCTGCGGTTCAAGTTCAACAGTCTGAACGGTCGCTATCAGGCCTTCAAGCGGCGTTGGGACACGACCCTCCGACAGATCGAGGCTGGAACCTACCAGCGACACGTCTTCAAAGCCGATCTACACGACCGGGAGCGAGCCGCGACCCCCCCCGATCCGACGGACCGCAGCGAGGATTCGCCGGTCGACCTCTTCGACGCCTATCGCGACGCCCTATTGGCCACCGGGCGTGATCCGAAGGGCTTGTCTCGTCAACAGCTGGAGCGAGCCGTCCAGCGCCAGGAAGCCGCGATCAAGAAAAAATATGGCTGTGATCGGGTCGACTTCAAGGTCGTGGTCAGCGATGGCCGGGTCAAACTGAAAGCGGCCGCGGGCTAGCCTGCTCGCTCAATCGGCCACGACCGCATTTTCGATGGCCGGAATCGTCCGGAGGTAGAACGCGATCGCCTCGAGGTCTTCGGCGGGTAGATTGGCATAGCCGTGCTCGATCACCTCCGACATCAGGCCCTGGGTGTCGTCGCCATCGGGTTTGAGGCCGGTCTCGAGATACCAGACCAGATCCGCGCGATCCCACTGCCCGATCCCCGTCTTGGCATCGGGCGTGATGTTGGGCGCCAGCTGGCCCTCGGGCCCGTCTCGAGAGCCCGCCAGGGGAATCGACTCGTTCAGGCCACCGGTCAAGGTTCGGGACGTATGGCACTCCCCGCAGTGGGCTGCCGCTTCGACCAGATAGCGGCCGCGATTCCACACCGGACTCTTCGCCGGGTTCGGCTCGAGCCGACCCGGCTCGAAATTCAGCCATTTCCACCCCGACACCGCCGCCCGCCACGTGAAGGGAAAGGGCGCGTCTGGGGGCCGGTTCTCGCGTTGCGTCGCGGGTAGGGAGTCGAGGTAGGCTTTTAGATCAACGAGGTCCGCATCACTCAGGCCCGTGAATGCGGGGTAGGGGAAGACCGGGAAATAATTCTCTCCCGCTGGAGAGAGGCCCTCTCGCATCGCTCGAATGAAATCGGCGTCGCTCCAACCGCCGATCCCCGTCTCGCGATCCCGGGTGATATTCGTGCTGTAGAAGACACCGAAGGGGGTCTCCAACGCACGGCCCCCGGCGAGGGAAGGCGCATCGGCACCCTCACCCGGGTAGTTCGTGTGACAGGTGCAGCCCCCCGTCGCCGCGAAGACGCGCCTTCCGTTCTCGAGGTCGGCAGCCGCTTCCGCCGCCAGAAGACAGACCACGAGCGCCAGCATGAGCCGCATGGGCGCCGCCTAACGGTTCTTGTAGGACTCTTCTTTGGGCTTGCGGAAAGGCTTGTGGCAGCCACCGCAGCTCTTGCCGAGGGTGCGAACGGCCTGGCCGGTGGCGGCCGCATCTCCGCTGCGATTCGCCTCCGCCAGCGCGCTCGCTGCCGACCGATAGTCCTCGATCGCCGCCTCAAACTTCGCCCAGTCCTGCCAGATTTCAGCCTTGGCGTCGGTGGCCTCGGCCGCCACCTGCTTCTTGAACGCAGGCGCGATCAGCGCCGCCGCTTCGGCCATCTGGTCGGCATGGTTCGCAATCGCGCCCGGCATCGTCAGACGATGCTTCAAGATGTCACCGATCGCGGCCATGTTGGTCCCGATGATCGACATGACGGATTGGCGGTATTGGACCTGCGGATCATCCCCGTCGGCCAAGGCAAGACTGGGGAGGGCCAAAAGCGCCGCGAAGGACGTGGCCGCGAAAAGGCGAATCATCGAGTGCTGAGCAGTCAAGAGAACCTCCGGTAAGACATCGGCCGAATGGAAGCATAGGCATGGCTGGCCGCCACCAGCGGCGTTCAGCTCTCTGATCCAGCGTCATCGCGTCCCGGTGCCAGGAGGACCTTCGAGCCGGCAAGCCGTTGATCGCCCCGCAGGCCAGCCGAGCCTCGCGCCAAAGCGGGATCGTGGAACGGAATCAAGGCTTCAGCGGCGCTTCTCAGATCCTCCCCGAAACGGGCGAGCTCCAGGTGGATGCCCTCCCGCTCGAGCACGCGCTGCAGCGCGAGACAGACATCCCGCATCTCAAGTGAGGCGTCGAAATCCGCGATCCCCCCCGCCGTCTCGGGACGAAATTCGAGATCGAGAGCCTCGTAGATGGGAACGAGGATCTCGCGCAGCGGGCGGCTCTGGCGCACTGTGAGAACTCCGCCCACGTGTGCCCCCCCGCGAATCACCCGCTGTCCTACGCCCATCACCTTGATCCGGCCCGCCACGTTCACGCTGTACTCACCCGGACAGTATTCACCCGGCACGGGACCGACCCGAGCATCGAGACCCAGCTCGCGCAAGGCGGCCACGAACCAGCGCGTCAGGTCTTCGAAGCGACGCCGGATACCGAGTTGGGCGTTGGACTCGGCCGAAGCCCAGGCGAAAGCCAGCGCCGACTCGAGAAAAACCGCTGCGTGGCCGCCGGCGAGCCGAATGACCGGCGTATAGCCCGCCCCTCGTGCGACCTCGACAGCCCGGGCGTAACCGGGACGGCGCGCATCGAGGCTCGAGAAGAGCAGCGCCGCGTCCGGCGCATAGAGACGAAGACTGTCGCCACGGTCCCCCGCGGCCACGCTGCGCAACATCGCGTGGGAGACGGCCGTATCCAAGACGGCCTGTCCGGGGAAGCGTTCCTCATGGAGCCATAGGCGCCTCGTCGCGCGGTCCCCACTCGCCACACGCTCTTGGCTCAGCGGTTCACCACGTCGAGCTCGAGTTCGGCGCGCGCAACGAGCGCTGTCAGACGCAGGCGCTCACCCGCGTTCGCCTCGTCGTCCGCCAGAGCACCCAATTCTTCCGCCGCCGAACTCCGGCGCGCCTCGGTCTCCGCGGCGTCGATCTCGCTCGCCAGCGAGCACGAGTCCACCAGCACCACGCAGCGCGTCCCGTCGACCTCCGCGAAGCCGCTCGCGAGGGCGGCCCATTCGTTGCCCGATCCGCGGATGATCTCCATCGGTCCGACCTGCAACGGAGTCAGGAAACGTTCGTGGCTCTCGAGCACACCAAAATCTCCCGCCTCGCCCGGCAGAACCACCTGTTCGACCTCTTCGGAGAGCGTTTCACCCTCGGGAGTCACTACTACGAGTTCGATTGCCAATGCGTCGTTCCTCGCCTCGCTCTGTCGAGCGGAGGCTTAAGCCAGAGTCTTCGCCTTTTCGACCGCGCTCTCGATGTCGCCCACCATGTAGAAGGCCTGCTCGGGCAGCTCGTCGTGCTTGCCGTCGAGGATTTCGCGGAAGCCGCGGATCGTGTCCTCGAGTCGGACGTAGACGCCCGGCGTCCCCGTAAACTGTTCGGCGACGTGGAAGGGCTGGGACAGGAAGCGCTGGACCTTTCGGGCTCGGGCCACGGTCAGCTTGTCCTCCTCGGAGAGTTCGTCCATGCCGAGGATCGCGATGATGTCCTGAAGGTCCTTGTACGCCTGGAGCGTCGACTGAACGCTACGGGCGACATCGTAATGCTCATCGCCGACGATCTGCGGGTCGAGAATCCGTGATGTCGAGTCGAGCGGGTCGACCGCCGGGTAGATCCCGATCTCCGTGAGGGAACGGTCGAGCACCGTCGTCGCATCCAGATGCGTGAACGCAGTCGCGGGCGCCGGGTCCGTCAAGTCATCCGCGGGCACATAGATCGCCTGGACCGACGTGATCGAGCCCTTGTTGGTCGAGGTGATGCGCTCCTGAAGCTCGCCCATATCCGTGGCCAGCGTCGGCTGGTAGCCGACCGCCGAGGGGATACGCCCGAGCAGGGCCGACACCTCGGAGCCCGCCTGGGTGAAGCGGAAGATGTTATCCACGAAAAGGAGCACGTCTTTGCCCTCTTCATCGCGGAAATACTCGGCCGCCGTCAGCCCCGTAAGTCCGACACGCGCGCGCGCGCCCGGCGGCTCGTTCATCTGGCCATAGACGAGCGCCGCCTTGTCGAGCACGGTGGATCCATCGGAGAGCACCGAATCCTGCATCTCGTGCCAAAGGTCGTTGCCCTCTCGCGTTCGCTCACCCACCCCTGCGAAGACCGAGTAGCCGGAATGTTCCTTCGCGATGTTGTTGATGAGTTCCATGATGACGACGGTCTTGCCAACGCCCGCCCCACCGAAGAGACCGACCTTGCCGCCCTTGTTGTAGGGCGCGATCAGATCGACGACCTTGATTCCCGTCTCGAGGACCTCGACGCTCGTCGATTGATCGACGAACTCCGGCGCGGAACGATGGATCGGGTAGGTCATCTTGGCATCGATCGGGCCACGTTCATCGACCGGCTCGCCCACCACGTTCATGATGCGGCCGAGCGTCTCAGGGCCGACGGGAATCGTGATGGGGGCGTTCGTATTCGACACCTCCTGGCCACGACGAAGGCCGTCCGTCGTGTCCATCGCGATCGCGCGGACCGTTTTCTCACCAAGATGCAGCGCGACCTCGACGACCAGATTCTCGGTGCGGTCGTCGATCGCCGGGTTCGTGGTCTTGAGCGCAGTCATCACCTCGGGGAGGTCACCGCTCTCGAATTCGACGTCGACGACCGGCCCCATTACCTGGACGATCTTGCCAATGCTCATTCTGTCTTCTCCGTTTCAGCAGGGCAGCCTTTCGCCCCGCTGGTTCGCTTCGACTCACACACAGCTTCCGTCGATCGGTCCCTGTCGGCTGTGCTTGTCATGCTGTCCTCGCAACTCGCGGCCGCGAAAGTAAAGACTCCGTCATCTACGCAGAGCGCACATCGGAATCGCGAGCCCGTCGGCCGCGCTATTCCAACGCCTGCGCGCCGGTTACGATCTCGACGAGCTCGCCCGTGATCGCCGCCTGTCGTGCGCGGTTGTATTGCAGCGTGAGCTTCTCGATGAGCTCTTCCGTATTTTTGGTCGCCGACTCCATCGCACTCATCCGCGCCGCGTGCTCACCCGCCTGATTTTCGAGCAGCGCACGGAAGACCTCGATCTCCACCGCCTTCGGGACGAGTGCGGCCAAGAGCGCCTCCGGATCGGGCTCGATCTCGTAGGCCGCTCCTTCTTCGCCGGTGGCACCCTCTTCCGACTCGGGCGGGGTAAAGGGCAGCAGTTGGGCCTGAATCGGAGTTTGCGTCATCGTCGAGACGAATTCGCTGAAGACCAGAATCACTTCATCGAGCTCCCCAGCCACATAACGTCGAACGAGCTCGCGGGCGACATCGGCCGCCTGCTCATAGGTGACGTCACCGTCGATCGCCTCCGCGATCGTGATCTGTCCGGGGCGGTGTCGCTTGAAGTGATCCCCGATCTTCTTGCCGAGCAGGGTTAGACCGACCTGTTCGAAATCAGCTTCCCGTTCAGCGAGGATCGCCTCCGCCTTTTTGGCCACGGCGGAGTTGAACGCGCCCGCCAGGCCACGGTCGGAAGTAATCGCGACGATCTCGAGAGTTCGCCGTTCCTCATGGACCTCGAGCAGGGGATGAGACTCTTCCAGAGCACCCTGCGACACCTCCTCGAGGGTCGCTCGCATCCGCGTCGCGTAGGGCCGTGCGCTTTCGATCGCTTCCTGGGCACGACGCAACTTCGCCGCGGCCACCATTTTCATGGCAGAGGTGATCTTCTGCGTGGATTGGACGCTCAAAATGCGCCGTTTGATGTCGCGTAGGTTCGCCACTCGCTAGGCCGCCTCGGTGCCCTTCGCCTGAGTCGGCTGGAAGATCCCGCCGAACTCATCGAGGGCGGCGATGAGATCCTGTTCCGTCGCCTCCTCGAACTTTCCACTGCTCTTGATCGCGTCGAGAAGTCCGGCGTGGTTGGCGCGCATCCAGTCGAGCATCTCCCGCTCGTAGCGCAGAATATCCGTCAGCTCGAGTTGACGGATCCAGGAATCCCGACTGTTCTCGGGCTGGGGCGTCGAGGCGTAGATCGAAACGACCTGCTCCTCCATCTGCAGCGGCGAGTATTGACCCTGCTTGAGAATCTCCGTCTGTCGCTCCCCGTTGGCAAGCTGTTCCTGGGTCGCGGCGTCGAGGTCCGAACCGAACTGAGAGAAGGCGGCCATCTCGCGATACTGCGCAAGGTTCAGCTTCAGCTGACCCGCGACCGACTTCGTCGCCTTCTCTTGCGCTGCGCCGCCCACACGGGACACGGACAAGCCGACGTTGATCGCCGGACGAACGCCGGAGTTGAAGAGGTCGGTTTCGAGGAAGATCTGTCCGTCCGTGATCGAAATGACGTTGGTCGGGATGTAGGACGAGACATCGCCGCCCTGCGTCTCGATGATCGGCAGCGCCGTGATCGAACCGCCGCCCAGCTCGTCCGAGAGCTTGCAGGCACGCTCGAGAAGCCGGGAGTGGACATAGAAGACGTCGCCCGGGTAGGCCTCGCGACCCGGCGGCCGACGCAGGAGCAGAGAGAGCTGGCGGTAGGCCACGGCCTGCTTCGAGAGATCATCGTAGACGATCAGCACATGCTTGCCGTTGTGGCCGAAATGCTCAGCCATGGTCACGCCCGAGTAGGGCGCGATGTACTGCAGGGGAGCCGGGTCCGCCGCCGTCGCGGCAACCACGATGGTGTAGTCCATCGCGCCGAATTGCTTCAGCTTGTCCGTCACCTGCGCCACGGTCGACTGCTTCTGGCCGATTGCGACGTAGACGCAGATCACGTCCTTGCCCTTTTGATTGATGATCGTATCGATCGCAATCGCGGTCTTACCCGTCTGGCGATCGCCGATGATCAGCTCACGCTGGCCGCGACCGATCGGCACCATCGCGTCGACGGCCTTGATGCCCGTCGCCATCGACTCGTCGACGGATTTTCGGGCGACGATGCCAGGCGCCTTGAGTTCGACCTGGCGACTGGCCTCCGCCTCGATGGGACCCTGCCCATCAATGGGCACGCCGAGCGCGTCTACGACGCGCCCGAGCAAGGCCTCTCCGACCGGGACCTCGATGATGCGACCCGTTCGATCGACCCGGTCGCCCTCTTTGACGGCCCGTCCCGAACCCATGATCGCAACGCCGACGTTGTCCTCCTCGAGATTCAGGATCATACCGCGCAAGCCGCCGTCGAATTCGACGAGCTCACCGGCCAATGCGTTGTCGAGACCGTACACGCGCGCGATCCCATCCCCCGCGCTCAACACGGTACCGGTCTCGGCGACGTCGATCTCGCGGTCGTAATCCTTGATCTCCCGCTTGAGGATGTCGGTGATCTCTCCGGGCTTGATGTCCATCTCTCAGGATCCCTTCGTGAGGTTGGCGCGCAGCTGTGCGAGCTGCGTGCGTAGGCTTCCGTCGAAGACGAGGTCTCCGACCTTGGCGACGGCGCCGCCGATGAGCGTGGGGTCGATCTCGATCTCGAGGCGCACTTCCTGACCGGTGCGCTGAGACAGTGCGCGTCGTAGTCGATCTTTGCGTCGGTCGTCGAGGGGGCTCGCGGAGATCACCTCCGCGGTCAGCATTCCCTCCGCCTCGTCCGCGAAATCAGCATAGGCCGAGGCAATGTCGGCAAAGTCGATCAATCGCCGTTGATCGATCAGATAGGCGAGGAAGTTCTCCACCAATTTGCTGGTTCCGGCCTCGACGCCCACTGCCCGCAGCACGGCCTTGCGTTCGTCGGCGGGGTGCAGTGGGGTGAGCAGCGCGTCTCGCAGCGGCCGGCTGTCGGCGAAAAGTGCAGCGAGGCTGTCCAGCTCGACCCGGACCTCGCGATGACGATGCTCGTCTTGCGCGAGGCCGAAGAGCGCCTTGGCGTAGCGGTGGGCAGCGGTTCCACCCTTCATCTCAGTTCGCTCCTTCGACGGCACCGACCGCGGTATTGGGCTCGACGCGCGTGATGAACTCGTCCATCAGCCGGTCGCGGTCCGCGTCACTCACCTGCTCCTTGAGCTTGCCAGCGGCGAGCTCGAGGGCAAGGGCTCCGGCTTCTTTCCGCAGTTCAGTCTGGGCCCGGCGCAATTCCTGATCAACGGCGGCTTGGGCGTCCTGGCGGATTCGATCCGCAGCGGCCCGAGCGTCGGCCAGGATCCTTTCGGACTCTTCCTCGGCGCGCCGCGTCGACCCTTCGCTGATTTCCTCGACCTCCGAGGAGAGGTCGACCAGGCGTCGCTGCAGCTCGGCATTGCGCTTCTCGGCGAGCGCGAGCAGCTCCGCTGCTTGCTCGAGTTCACTCTTGATTCCCTCGCGTCGGGAAGCGAAGAAGGAACTAATTTGACCGCGGGCGAAATAGACGATCACACCCACGATCAGGAGAAGGTTCAGACCTTGCCAGAGGGCTTCCATCACCGGGTCGTGATCGTCCCCACCGCTGGCAGCCGTAGCGGCCGTGGCGATGAACACGCCCAAGGTCACCGTCGGCACCAGGCGGAGCGGGCGCCGAACGAGACGCGGGACCCGCGAGGAAGAGAGAGAGACGAGTCGACTCACGACAGGGACCTTCCGAGGATCTGTTCCGCGGCGGCCGTCGCGAGGTCGTCGGCGCTCGCGCGGAGCGAGGCACGCGCCTCCTCGAGCGAGCGACCGAGCTCGCCTCGGGCACGCTCGAGTTCGCCCTCGGCTTCGCCGCGGGCCTGGGTAGTCAGGTTGGTCTGCTCCTCGCGCGCAGCGGCGAGTGCGGTTTGGCGCGCGTCCTCCGCTTCCGATCGCGCGGTCCTCAGAGCCGTCTCGTAGCGCTCGAGCACGGCGTCGGCATCGCGCTCCAACTGGAGGGAGCGCGATCGCGCCCCGTCGATGCGGGAGGCGCGTTCATCGAGCGCTCGAAAGATCGGCTGATAGATGAGCGCGTTGAGCGGGAAGATGATCGCGACGAAGCCGATCAGGATGATCCACAGTGAGCCGAAGCCTTCCTTGCCGAGGATCAGACCAAAGAATGCGTAGTCGGGAATCAGCTCCAGCTTGTCTGCAGCGAGCGCGGGCAGGCTGATCAAAGTGAAGAGGCCACTCAGCGCGATCAGGCTCGTTAGGCGTCGGCGGTCCATGGGGTTACGCAGCATGCTTGGGTCCACGATTCCAGGGCTCGTATCGAGCCCCATAAAAAGGTCGCCGCGAATCGTCGCAGCGCGGCGGTCGAGATTCCGTGTGTCCTAGTTCCGGTCCGGCCGACCTGCCTGGCTTGCGAGTCTTGACTGGATCGGGCGCGCTTCGAGGAGCGTCCGAGATCCCCAGTCAGGCTCGGGCCGCGCTCCGGGATCCCGTCCAGTGCCCTCGGCTGATTAACACGAAACGCCGGGGTTTGGAGGGACACGCAACGATTTGTTGACTGATCTGGCCGGATACCCGAGCCCACCAACGCCGGTCCGGCGCGGTTGGGTCGAGCGGCGCCAAGTTTTACACCGCCGGGGGCTCAATTCAAGCGGGCAGGGGTGTGGATTCCAGGGGTGGGCGCGAGTGGGCGGGCTTCGCGCTCAGCGACCGATTCGAGCGGCGCCGTTCCAAACGCTTTCCGGGTGCATCGACAGAGCAGGCGTGTCCAGGTCGCCCTCGATCTCGCTGCCGGCAGCCAGCCGGACATGGGTGCGTGCGGTGACGGGGCCACGAACTCGGCCGCGGCAGTCGAGGGCGTCGCAGTCGATCAAGCCCTCCACGGTGGCTTCGGGCTGGACGACGAGCGCACCGGGCCCTCGGATGCTGCCCTGGACCGTCCCTTCGATGTGGGTGGTACCCAGAAGGGCGATTTGGCCCTCGAAGCTTCCACCTGCGGGGACCAGCGGCAGGATTTCCTCAGCACCGGGTTGCGTCACGGTCTCTCACCGAGCAGAAGCCCGCCGATCCGCTCGAGGTCCTCCAGATTGAAGTACCGAATCTCGAGCTTGCCGCGTCCGTCATTGCCAGGGTGGAGCGTGACACGTGTTTGGAGGTGTCGTTCGATTCGTTCAACGTAGGCACGGGTGTCTGCGTCGAGGCTCGGCGCGGCATCGTGGAGGGGTTTTCGAGTCCGTTTCGAGGGCGCTCTCCCGCCTGCGATGCTCCGGGCTGCCGCTTCCGTGGCGCGAACGGAGAGCGAGTCCTTCAGAATCTGGGCGTGAAGCGCCTCTCTTGCTTCGAGGTCGGTGAGCTGAAGCAACGCTTTGGCATGACCCATTTTAATGCGCCCGCCCTCGACGTCGGCTTGGATGCCGCGACTGAGATCGAGCAGGCGAATATGGTTCGCCACCGAAGAGCGATCCATCGAGACCTTGCGGCCGATTTCGTCTTGGGTCATTCCGCTGTCACCCAAGGCCTGGTAGGCGTGGGCGAGTTCGATGGGGTTCAGGTCCTGCCGCTGGACGTTTTCCACGATGGCGAGTTCGAGTCGATCTGCTGGGTCGACGTCGAGCACGACGGCAGGGATGACCTCGCGGCCGGCGAGCTGGCTGGCGCGGAATCGCCGCTCACCCATCACGAGTTCGTAGCGCTCCCCGGCCCGGCGCACGACGACGGGTTGCAACACGCCATGTTGCCCGATGGAGTCCGCGAGCTGGCGCAGCGCGGCGGCCTCGAACTCGCGGCGTGGCTGTTCTGGATTTGGATCGATTAGCGCGATATCGAGGGTTTGAGGCCCTGTTACGGCGGGTTCGGGCTCGGGTGTACGCATTTTAGTGTCGACACGATAATGCGTCTCCGAATCTTCAGCGGGGACCGGCGGCGGGTTGGCGATCAGGGCCCCGAGGCCCCGGCCCAGGGCAGTTCGTCTCTGGCTCATATGAGGACTCCTATTACACGCGTTCGGGTAGCGGCGCCGTCTCGGACGGGCGCCCTTCGGGTTCACGGCGCGAGGCATCATTCAGGATGGGGAGAATGGGCGGCTTTCGAGGGGCTTCGCGCATATCGAGCTGCGAGAGCAATTCGTCGGCGAGCTTGACGTACGCGATCGCCCCCTTGGAGTGGATGTCGTAGAGCAAGATGGGCTGGCCATGGCTCGGAGCTTCCGACAGGCGCACGTTTCGCGGGATCCGCGTTCGATACACCTTCTCGCCGAAATGACCGCGGACTTCGGCCTCTACTTGCTTAGCCAGGTTGTTTCTCTGGTCGGCCATGGTGAGAAAGATGCCCTGAACGCTGAGACGGGGATTGAGCTGGCCACGGACCAGATCCACCGTCTCCACGAGGTTCGCGAGGCCTTCGAGCGCGTAGTACTCACATTGGAGTGGGATCAGGACGGAGTCGGCTGCGGTCAATGCGTTCAGCGTGAGCAGGCCAAGCGACGGCGGGCAGTCGATGAGGATCAGCTCGTAGGCCTCTCCTGTCGCGTGGATGCTCCGGGCGAGCTGATGTTCGCGAGCTTCTTTGCCCACGAGCTCGATCTCTGCCCCCACCAGATCGCGGCCCGCCGGAACGACGTGGAGCGTCTCGAGTTCAGTCTCGTAAGCGCAGTGGGTAAGGGGCACCTCGTCGATGAGCGCGTCGTAGACCTGACGTTCCGCCTTCACGATGCCGTAGGCGCTACTCGCATTCGCCTGGGGGTCCATGTCGATGAGAAGCGTTGGGCGCTCGGAAGCGGCGAGGCACGCGGCGAGGTTGACCGCGGACGTGGTCTTCCCAACTCCACCCTTCTGGTTGACGACCGCCATGACAAAGGGCGTCGACCCCATAATTCGGCTCAGCCTATCTCGGGGAAGGCCTTGGAGGGACCCGCTCCAGGCGCGGGACCCCCTACACCGACTCCGTGGAGGTGCGCACTGCTGATGCGCAATTTGACCTCCGTTTGGTACCACAAGCCAAACCGAATGCGAGGCCTCAGAGGGCCCTCGGCGCTCAAGCAGACATTTTTCGCGAGACCCAGAGCTGGCGCGAGCGCTGCGTCTTCGGGACGACATATTGCCGACGCTCGAGTGGAGCCAAGTCAGGGGGTGGACTGGGCTCGGTCGCGGTTTCAGAGGCGGGCAAGACCAAGAGGCCCCCAGGGCGGGCCCATTCGCTCATTCGCGCCAACGCCAGTTCGGGCTGAGCCATCGCCTGGGCTACGACAATGTCGCAGAGTTCCGGACTGACCTGTTCGGAACGGCCGAGAATCGGGTGGACGTTGGGGAGCTCGATACGCCGCCGCGCTTCTCGCTGAAAATGGTGCCGCTTGGAGCGAGAGTCTACCAGCCAGACGTCCAGGTGAGGGCATAGGATCGCGATAGGCAGACCGGGAAACCCCGCCCCCGAACCCAGGTCGGCCAGCTTCTCGAGCGCGAGGGTCTCTGGGAGGGCTGCGAGCAGGGCCGCTGCGTCCAGCACGAGGCCACCGGCGACCTCTAACGGACTCCGATATCCGGTCAGGTTGATTTTGCCGGACCATCGGTCCACGAGAAATACGAGTTGGGCGAGGCGGTCGAGGCCACCTTCTGGAACCGGAAGCTCCAAATCGCCCAGGCCCGTCTCCAAAAAAGAAAAGACGGCGAGCTCGGCTTGTCGTCGAGCATCGCCGTCTTTCATTTCACTCTCCGTTCCACGGGGAACGTTTCAAAATGAAGGGCTGAGAGCGCGGGCCAGGTCTCAGTGTTCCCCGTGGAACACTCGACTCCCGCGCTTCCCTCGAAAAGCGGGATCAGGTCGATTCCTCGACCGCCTCCTCGTACTCCGGTGCTCCCTCCGGAACAACGAGCACCTGCCGATAACGCCCCTCACCGATACTCATTGTCGCGACACCACTCATCTCTCGCACGCTGATGTGAATCGTCCTTCGATCCCGACCATTCATGGGGTCCAGAGCAATCGAGCGCCCCGTCTCCTTCGCGCGCTTGACCGCGCGGTCGGCCAGACGCCCAAGCGTCTGCTCTCGTTCGTCGCCTCCACCCTCAACGTCGACCACGACTCGGGGTGCGTCGTCGCTCAACCGCATCGACACCTGGTTCGCGACCAACTGCAGAGCATCCGTCGCACGACCGTCCCCCGCTTGGAGCGCCTCCGCCGCAGGCCCCGACAGCTGATAAATCAGGAAATCACCCTCACTCGACTCTGAGATCTCGAACGAGCCCAACTTCATGCGCTCAATCGCGCCCAGCACAAAATCGCCGATCTCGCCGATCTCGCCCTTCGCAGAACCCTTTGAGTCCGAGACCGCCTCCGCGGGGACCTTCTCCAGCCGTTCCGGAGCCGGCTCTTCCCGACGCGGTGCGCGCTCGCCGCGACCTCCGCCGCGTTCCCCACGCTCACCGCGTCCACCTCGACCTCGGCCTTCACCTCGGCCTTCCCCGCGACCCTCGCCACGGCCCGCTCGTTCTCGGCCTCGCCCACCGCGCTCGGGCCGGTCTCCTCGCTCAGGTCGGTCCCCGCGCCCAGGCCGGTCCCCCCGCTCAGGCCGATCTCGCCGACCTTCTCGATCCCCACGACCCCTGTCCGAGCCTCCGCTATCTCGCCGGGGCCCCCGTGCTGCAACCTCTGCCGGCATCGCAACGATCACCGCGCGACCGCCCGCACCGTAAATCTCTCCATCCTTCGGAATCACGACTTTCAACTGATCAGCCTCAACGTCAAAAAATGACGCGGCATTGGTTCGGGCTTCATCGAGCGTATCCGCTACGAACTCGTTGGGTTCTTGTCGTTGATCGTACATTTGTTCTGTTCTCTCTTTCTATTGCCGTGGCGGACGCCCCTCAGCGGGGCCGCAGTCAGCCCTGAGGCTGGAGGTGATTCCGAACCCAGTATTGGTGGGCGATGCCCAGCAGGTTGCTCACGGTCCAATAAAGGACGAGCCCGGAAGGAAATGTGTAGGAAATCAGGAGCATCATGCCCGGCATCATGATCAGCATCATTCGAGCCTGAACGGGATCCATGCCCGTCTGAGGCATCATTTTCTGCTGCACATACATACTGCCCCCCATGATCAAAGGAAGCAGCCGTACCGGAAAATCAACGCCGGGAATCGTGAACAACGTCGCCGGCTGAGAAAGGTCGTTCACCCAAAAAATCCAAGGCGCATGGCGCAGACCGATCGACGTTCGAAGCGCGTAGAACAAGCCGATCAAAACCGGCATCTGCAAGAGCAAGGGGAGGCAACCCCCGAGAGGGTTGATCTTCTCCTCCCGGTAGAGCTTCATCATTTCTTCCGACTGGCGCTGCCGATCATCCGCATAACGTTCCTGCAGCGCCTTGATCTTGGGCTGCACCTCACGCATCCGCTCCGCCGAGCGCATTTGCTTCACCATCAACGGCGCCGTCACGATCCGGACCAGGATCGTCAACACGATGATCGACCATCCATAGTTCGGGATGATCGTATAGAGCCAGTCGAGCGCGACCTCGAAAAAGCGCGTCAGCGGCTCGAGCCAGCTCCAACCACGATCGACCGTTTGCTGCAGCGATGGATCGGCAGCGCCTAACGCCGCGGCTGTCTTCGGTCCCAAAAAGCCGCGAAGCCGATCCTCGACCGCCACGCCCGAACCGACTGCGATCGCCGGTAACCGAGCAATCGCCTGAGCCGTATCGCCCGGATCAATTCCATCGAAATCGACGTCTAGCCGAGCTCTGTCTCGGGGATCAATCACGACACCGGAGAAGAACTGAACGTCCATTCCCGTCCATTTTGCTTTTCGCGCGACGTTCGCGCGCGAAGCCGGAGCCGAGCCAAAGTCAAAGAACCCCGGGATTCCCCACCCGTTGACAAACTCACGGGTAATGCCGTCCGCCGAGTCATAGGCGACCAGAGACAGCTCTCTGAAATCCGCGCGATCATTCACCCGCGCGGGAATCCGCACTTCGAACGCCGCGTCGACCGGGTCGACCCGCCGACTCTCGAACGCCAACTCGAGATCGAATCCATAACCGTCCGGATCGAGGCGAATCGTCCGCGTGAACACCCCCGCAGCGTTCACCGCCCGCTGCACGACCTCCTTCTCCGTCTCGCTGACGACCTCGTAACGCTGCCCAGCAAACGATGATCCCGTCAACCCAGCCACGTCGGTCGTGAGGATCGGGACCTCGGGATCCAGTAGCTCGATCGGTTCGTTCCCATCCGGTAAGCGCTCGTCGAATTCCTGCAGCGCCCAACTTTCGATCAACGCCGGACCATTCGAGATCCGAGCGACGACCTGGGGGTTGCGCAGCACCGAGACCCGGGGAGCCACCACGACTGGGGGTTGCTCCACTAGCCCCGAACCCGGCGACGCACTGGGTTCGGGCTCCCGCTGCACGCGCGGAGCCGGACCCACCACCCCAGGGCCCACCTCGGCCTCGCCCAGCAGCTCGACGGCCTGCTCGTCGAGTTCGAGTTCGAGCTCGACGGCCTGCTCCAGGCGCCGCTCCTCCTGATACATCACGTAACCAACGAACACGATCATCGAGAGCGCAAATGCGAGGACGGTATTTCGATCCAATAGGGAGGAACCTTCTCTAAACGCAATCAGGGAACGGGGTCGAAACCACCAGGCCGAAAGGGGTGGCAGCGAAGCACACGGCGTAACCCCAAAAACACGCCGCGGCCCATGCCGTATCTGGCGATCGCCTCCTCGGCGAAGACGGAACACGACGGCTCATACCGACAACCCGAGCCGAGCATCGGCCGCAGCCCGCCCCGATATAAAAGAAACAGCATCCGGATCAACCTGTTGGGCCGGCGGATGCCATCCGGAGCTGGGACAGACGCCTTTTGCAGGCTGCTCATTCCCGGCCCAGCGCCTGGGCCGGATCCCTCCGGGATACGAACCCCCTCGGGGGTTAGCGCCTTCATCCGACTCTCGGCTCGAGGTCGAGTAAATGACGCAAGCGCTGATCCAGAGTCGCTGAATCAAGTCGCGCCCCCGACCGCCTTGCGATCACCAGCAAATCCAGGCCCGGCGGCAGTTCATCTCGATGGGTGCGAAACCAGTCACGCACACACCGCTTGAACCGGTTGCGGACGACCGCGTTGCCCACCTTCCGACTCGCGGTAATGCCAATCCGGCTCGATTCCGCCCCGACGACACCCAAGCCCCCAGGATAACTGGGGATTACACGGTCTTTCGTGGCAAAGACAACAAGGTCCCGATGAGCGCGGCGCGTGCCACTGCGCATCACACGACGGAAATCACGCGAGTCCAAGAGTCGATCGGTCCGCCGAAAGCGGCCCGTCGCCCCGACCGATGCCATCTCGGCGGCTCTACTTGGACGCGACAGTCGCAGCGAGGCGTTTCCGACCCTTCGCTCGACGGCGCTTCAAGATGGCGCGCCCCGACTTGGTCTTCATCCGCTCGCGAAAGCCATGCTTTCGAAGGCGCTTGATTCGACTAGGCTGAAATGTCCGCTTCATCGCTGCGGATCCTCACTCTCTCACGTCCCGTACGTCCTGGGCCGTGTCACTCTCTGGTTGATCTGATTTATCGCGCTCGCCGCGGAAACCGGCACAGAATTGCCAGGTTTCCGCTCCCGTAAGGCAGCCGGTGGACGGGCGGAGCAGACTGCGCCATCCGCTTCATGAATTGCGGGTGCAAACGGGGAAGCGCGGGAGCTTACCGGTCGGGGTCGGTCGCTGTCAATGCGGGCCACCATCGATCTAGAAGGGGACGCGTTTCCCTCCAGGCGACCCCGACGCGCCGTGGACCCCATCTGATCTCCGGACACCTCGGTCCCTCGAGCCGACTGCGTGTTATCGTCGCGACAGAGAACACCATTTGACAGCCCCAGCACCCGAGACTTGTCGGCTCAGGAGCACTCGACAGTCGCCCGATAATCTGAAAATCCTCGCGCCCACCCTGAGTTGACCGGGTTTTGTCCGTTTGACTGTCATTTATTACGACTACTCTTTTATTTTAAATCACCCAAAAAGAAGAGAGAGCGGATGAAACTCTCGATTACAAAATCCGAGTTTCTACGAGGACTCGGCCGAATCCAGTCCATCGTCGAGAAACGCAACTCGATGCCCATCCTGGCCAATACCCTCCTCGAAGCGGAAGGTGTGGGAGACGACGCCCGGCTTCAGCTCGCCGCGACTGATCTTGAAGTCGGGGTCCGGAGCCAACATCCCGCCAACGTGACGGAAGCTGGCGGGCTGACCGTATCGGCCAAGAAGCTTTTCGAAATCGTGCGCGAACTCTCCGATGAGACGATCGAACTCGAAGCGACTTCGAACGCCTACCTCGAGATCCGCTGCAATCGGAGTCGGTTCACCCTTGCGGGTACCGCAGCCGAGGAATACCCGACGTTGCCCGAGTTCAGCCCGGATAAGACCGTTCCGGTCTCTTCGGCCGTGCTCTCCGCGATGATCGAACGGACGATGTACGCGGCCTCTGTCGACGAGACCCGATACAACCTCAACGGCGTGTACCTCGAGGTTCTCGACGAGACCAAAGAGATCCGACTCGTCGCAACTGAC
>Ga0315332_10000074_pt1 | contig 31682 bp, 26 predicted proteins | sample M110034915metaG_FD_203455 | JGI IMG/M metagenome (GOLD analysis project Ga0315332, IMG submission 203455) | Ammonia-oxidizing marine archaeal communities from Monterey Bay, California, United States - M1 100m 34915 | ecosystem: Environmental > Aquatic > Marine > Intertidal zone | place: USA...
GCGTAGGAACATGCCAACGCGCTCGCGGCGCGGTGTCGTGCCGGTTCCAGAGGGGGGACCACGCACGAGTGCCGTGCCGGGAAGCACGTCGGTGGGGACTTCGATCCAGGTAGGACGTCGAGCGGACGATCCGGCTGCGATCGCTCGAATCGTATGCGATTCGACGATTTGGCGTAAATAGAGGGGATATCCCGTGTCTCGCGGATTTTGAGGGTTGGTTTGGCGCACGTCGAAGATCAGGACACCCACGTCGTCGATGGCCGCGTCCCAGGCCGCATTCGCCAGAACGATCTCGTAACAGAAGTTTTCGTCCGTCGACGTTTCGGGAGTTTCCGGGTCGTCGTCTGCCCAACACATCACATCGCCGGGAGCGATTTCAGCGAGGGCAGCAAGAGTATGACGGGGATCGGGCTGAGAGGTCGTCCAGGTCAAGTGAGGCCAGATCAGGCCGACCTCGTTCGGGTTGCCAGAGCGATCGGATGCCCCGTCGAGGCTGCCGTCGCAATCGCTTTCCCATCGATCGGCGGCATGGTGCCAACCCGGACAGGCCAGGACGGTTTCCGTCTCGAGGAGACCGGCCTCCTCGAAGGTCGCGACGACACCGGGTTGGGCGGTTCCTATTTCTCGGTAGGCCCCTTGGAAGCGGCAGGTCGAAGCCGGCTCGCAGGAGAGATACTCGTTGACGGCGAGGCGGATCTTCCCAGGGCCCCCCGATCGCAAGAGAGCATCGACGACGAGTTCGCCGCCCGCTTCGACGATGATGCGCCCCAAAGATGATCCGTCGAAAAGGACATCTTCGACGATCGAGACATGGGCTCCATCCGGAATCACGTACCGATCGTTGCCGTCGGGGCTGACACAATTTGTGCCCACCCCTGCGAGGGATTCGATGGGCCCCCATTGCGTGGCGCCTTCTTCGAAGGTGCACGTTGCGGCCTCCGCACCCGGGGGGATTGTGCTCAGTGCAGCGCAAGCCCACGTCAGGAGTACGAGCAAATATCTCATGGAGAGCCGCATAGTTGGGAAGTGTCGGCCTGCGAGCTGAAATGTTTCTTTTTATGCCGAATCCGAGGGGCTGGATGGGCCAGCGCGCGAGCCGCGCTCGGCAAGGGCGAGGCTTCTCGAAAACGCCGGCCCGTCAGGGCGGCAGGCCAGCGGATGAACCCGGGCCTGGCGGGTCTCAGCGTGACTCGATCGGGAGTCCGGCTTTGCGCCAGCCGTGCATGTCTCCCTCGAGATGCCGAACGTCCGCATAACCCGCGGCGCGCAGCGCCCTCTCGGCCACCTCTGCGCGGACGCCGGTCTCACAGTAGACGACCAGGGTCCGCTCGCGGTCCGCCCCGATTTGTTCCAGCCGCATCGCGACCTCGTCGTAGGGGATGTGGACGGCGCCTGGCACGTGACCCGACGCGTACTCGCCCCCGCTCCGGACATCGAGGATGCGCAGGTCCGCGCGAGGGGACGCGAGCACCACCTCGGGCCGGATCGACGCGTACATCCCGGACTCGGTGTCGGCACAAGCCAGTCCCAGACCGAGACCGAGGAGGATCCCGACTCTGGCGAGGCGGAGGCCTCGCCGCGTCCGCCGCCGCGTTCGCTTTACGAGGTCAGCCAGGGGTGCTTCTGCGGCTTGGCGCGGGCGTGTGGGTCGATGTGCACGTTCAGGATGCTCGGCATCGAGTCGTCCAGCGCCTGCTTGAGCGCCGCGGAGAGCTCGGCCGGCGTGCGGATCGAGTAGCCCTTGCCGCCGAAGCCTTCGATCATCTTCTCGTAGCCGGCATCGATCGTGTAGGCCGACGCCGGGGACTGGAAACGGTCCGCGGGCAGTTCCTCGAAGCCCATGCCGATGCCGTTGTTGTTGATGATCACGAAGACGATCGGCATCTGGTAGCGACAGGCCGTCTCGACCTCCATGCCCGAGAAGCCGAAGGCAGAGTCGCCCTCGACACAGATTACCTTGCGGTCGGGATGGACGACCTGTGCGGCGATCGCCTGCGCGAGCCCCACGCCCATCGTCCCGAAGGTGGCGGCGTCGATGCGCTCGCGCGGGTTCTGATGCATCAGCACGGAGCGGCTGATGTCCATCGTGTTGGCGCCCTCGGCCTGGATGATCGTGCCGGGAGGGGCCTGGTCCTGGATCTCGCGCAGGACGCGGTAATAGCCCATCGGCACGGCGTCATCGTTCATGTGAGTCTGCACGAAGGTCCTGTTTTCGTTGACCTTCTCCGTGAGCGCGGCCCACCAGGGCGTGTCTGAGGCATAGGTGAAGGGGTCGGCCTCGAGCGCCGCGTTCAGCTGGCCCGCGACGGCCTTCAGGTCGCCCACGAGTCCGACCTCGGCGGGAACGTTGCGGCCGATCTCTTCGGCATGGATGTCGACCTGGATCGTCTTGACGCCCTCGGCGAAGCGCGGCGGCAGACCGAAATGCATGATCCAGTTGAGTCGGGCGCCGAGCAGCACGACGACGTCGGCGTCCTGTAGGGCGAGCCCGCGCGCGGGCATCACGGAGAGCGCGTGGTCGTCCTGGATCACGCCCTTGCCCATCGGCGAGGTCAGGAAGGGCAGGCCGGCGGCCTCGACGAATTGGCGCACCTCCTGTTCCGCGCGGGAGTAGGCTGCGCCCTTGCCGATCACGACGAGCGGTCGCTCGGCGGAGCGCAAGACGTCGATCGCGCGCTGGACCTCGCTCGGGTCCGCGTGGGTGCGCACGGGATCGGGACAGCGCTCCGGGATCGTGACGTCGCCCTCGTCGATCTGGGCGGCCAGGAAATCGTCGGGGAAGTCCAGATAGGTCGCGCCCGGGCGGCCGTTGATCGCGGTGCGGACGGCCTGTTCGCAATAGAAGGGGATGCGGCTCGCCTTGTCCGGGCGGGCGGCGTATTTCGAGTAGATCCGCGCCAGTTCGACCTGGGGTGCCTCCTGAAAGGCGCCCATGCCTTCCTGGTAGGAGTTGCTGGCGCCGCCGAGCAGGACCATCGGCCAGCAATTCTCCTGGGCGTTCGCGAGGCCCGCGATGCCGTGGATCATGCCGGGGCCGGAGACCGTCAGGCAGGCTCCGGGGCGGCCGGTGAAATAGCCGACCGCGGCGGCGGCGTAGCTGGCGGCCTGCTCGTTGCGCATGCCGACGAATTGGATGCCTTCGGCCTGGGCGGCGGCGGCGACTCCAAAGACGGGGAAGCCAACGATGCCGAACATATGGTTGACGCCCTGCTTCTTGAGGCTGCGGGCGATGAGAGTGTTGCCGTCGATCTGGGCCATGGTGGGGGGCTCCTTGGTGGGTCGGACCGACCCGAGGCTAGACTGGGCGCACGGCTCGGACAAGGGACACCACGCGAGCGAGGAGGAGGCCCGAAATGCCGGCACTAGACGGAATGCGGATTCTGGATATGACCCAATACGAGGCCGGGACCTCGTGCACCCAGGCGCTGGCCTGGATGGGCGCCGATGTCGTCAAGGTCGAGGCCCCGGGCATCGGAGATCCGGGCCGCTGGACCGCGGGGACCGGAGATTATTTCTGGAATTGGAATGCAAACAAGCGCAGTGTCGCCATCAATCTGCGCAAGCCCGAGGGGCGCCAGCTCCTGCTGGACCTGCTGCCGCGCTTCGACGTCTTCGTCGAGAATTACGGCCCCGGCGTGATCGAGCGGCTCGACCTCGAGTACGAGACGCTGAAGAAGGTGCACCCGTCGGTCATCTACGCTCAGGTCAAGGGCTACGGCCTCGAGGGCCCCTACTCGAGCTATCTCTGTTACGACATGTGCGCCCAGGCGGCGGCGGGGACCTTCTCGATCACGGGTCAGCCCGATGGGCCGCCGACTCTACCCGGTGTCACGATCGGCGACTCGGGGACGGGGGTCCAGCTGGGGATGGCGATCCTGGCTGCGTACGTCCAGAAGCTGCGGACTGGCGAAGGCCAGCATATCGAGCTCTCGATGCAGGAGGCGATCACCTACTACATGCGGACCCGGCTGGCGCATGGGGGAAATTGGGGGGCGAACCCCGTGCCGCGCACGGGGAGCCAGGTCGGCGCCGCGCCTTCCGGGCTGTATAAATGCAAGCCCTTCGGACCCAACGACTACGCGTTCATCCTGACGGTCACGGCGCCTCATATCGACAAGTTCTACATGGCCATCGACCGTCCGGACCTCGTGACCGATGAGCGCTTCGCCAGCGATGAGGCGCGCTTCGCCAATACGGCGCTTCTGCATGACGAGATTGAGAAATGGACCTCCCAGCGCACCAAGCACGAGGTCATGAAGGAACTCGGCGAGGCGAAGGTCCCCTGCGCCGCCACCATGGATACCGTGGACGTCTACGACGATCCCCATCTGAACGCGCGCGGCTTCGTCAAGACGCTGCCCCATCCCGAGCTCGGCGAGGTCCGAATGCTCGGCTTCGCGCCGCGCATGTCGGCCAACCAGGTCGAGATGACGCCGCCGCCCGAGCTGGGAGAGCACACGGGAGAGGTTCTCGCAGCGGAGCTGGGGCTGGAGCCCGATCAGCTGGCGCGGCTGCGAGCGGCCGAGGCGATCGCCTGAGGGGCCCCCCTGCCTCTCGAGGTGGGGCTCGTCCCTGCGCAGAGCGTCGGCGATCTTCCGGGGACGTGTCGAATTCACGTGGCCAGACGAGTTCGTCGGTCTAGAATGAAATGAATTCACCGGGGTCGCCCGCGCGCCCGTGCGCCGGAGTGGCTCCGCAGGCAGGAGATCCCCATGGCCCCCGAATACGACCTCATCCTCCGCGGCGCTCGAGTCGTGGACGGTACTGGGATTCCCGCCTACGTGGCCGACGTCGGCGTGAAGGGCGATCGGATCGTCAAGATCGGGCGGATCGACGCCGACGCGACACGCGTCATCGAGGCGGAGGGCCTCGTCCTGACCCCCGGCTTCATCGACATCCACACGCATTACGACGTGCAGCTCGACTGGGATCCGATCGCGACGCCTTCATGTTGGCACGGCATCACGACGGTCCTGGCGGGCAACTGCGGCTTCACGCTCGCCCCGGCCAAGCCCGAGGACGTCGACTGGCTCGCGGGCATGCTTTCTCGCGTAGAGGGCATGTCCCGGGATGCGCTCGCCGAGGGGCTCAAATTCTCGGGCGGTGGCCACGGCGATTATTGGGGCCGTTTCGAGGGCAAGGTCGGCGTCAACGTCGCCAGCTATGTCGGCCACTCCGCCGTGCGGCGCTTCGTGATGGGAGATGACGCGTCGGAGCGTGAGGCGACGCCGGAAGAGATCGAGCAGATGAAGGAGTGCGTGCGCCAGGCGATGCGCGAGGGGGCGATCGGCTTCTCGACCTCTCAGCTCGATCTGCACGTGGGCGAGGACGGTCGCGAGGTGCCGAGCAACCACGCCTCCGCCGACGAGGTGGTCGCGCTGGCCGGGGTGCTCTCCGAGTTCGATCGGGGCGCCTGCGAGATCATTCCGCGCAGCTTCGGTCGGGGCTACGACGACGCCGATCGCGAGCTGATGCTGCGCATGCACGCGGCGTCGGGTCGACCCGTCGAGCTGAACCTGCTCTTCCCCTCGGCGGAGGACCCCGAGAGTTGGTCGAAGAGTCTCGATTTTTGTCGTGAGCAGAACGCGAAGGGCGCGCGGCTGCATCCGCAGTTCGCGACGAATCGGGGGGGGCTCCACGTGAAGCTCTCCGACACCTTTGTCTTCGACGACATGCCGAAATGGCGCGAGGTGCTCTGTCTGGCGGAGCCCGAGCGCAGCGCGCAGCTGCGGGATCCCGCGACGCGGGCGAAGCTGGCGGCGGAGTTCGAGTCCGACGCGGGCAAGTCGATCGGCGCGACCTGGGAGAACCTCGCGGTCGAGAAGGTCGTCGACCCGGCGAACGAGTCGAAAGTCGGAAAGACGATCTCGGAGCTGGCAGCAGAGGCCGGCGCGAGCGGGATCGACACCTTCCTGGACCTCTCGATCAGCGAGGGCCTCGACACCTGGTACAACATGGTGACGAACCCGGACGCCGCGGCCTACATGGACCAGATCTGCGCGACCGTCATGAAAGAGCCTTTCGCGATGGCGGGGTCGAGCGACGGCGGGGCTCATCTCGCGTCCTTCGTCGGTGCGGACTACACGACAAATCTGCTCACGGATTTCGTTCCGAACGTCCTCTCGCTCGAGGAAGCGGTCTTCAAGCTTTCGTACATGCCCGCCATCGTGCACGGGATCGAAGCGCGGGGGGCGATCCGCGAGGGTTATTTCGCGGACCTCGTATTGCTCGACATGGATCGGCTCGGGAAGGGCGACACCTGGTTGGCCCGGGACTTCCCGGCGGATAGCGAGCGCTTCATCGTCGACTCGAGGGGCTACGTCGCGACGATCGTGAATGGCGAGGTCGTGCTCGAGCAGAATAAGCACACGGGTGCTTTGCCAGGACACGTGCTTCAGGGCGGATGAGCCTCGGGTCGAGGCTGGGGTCGAGCGCGAGGTCAAGGTCAGGGTCAACTCAAGGGAGCCGTCATGGCGGGTGATCTATTGGTTCGCGGCGGCCTCGTCGTCGATGGGATGAAGCGTGCCCCGCGTGAAGCGGACGTCCGCGTTCGCGGCGGTCGGATCGTCGAGGTCGAGGCGGGACTGGCGCCCGACGGCGAACAGGAAATCGACGCGGGCGGCTGCTTCGTCGCGCCGGGCTTCATCGAGCAACACACCCATTACGACGGCTCGCTCTGGTGGGACCCCTCGTGTGATCCGATGCCCGCGTTCGGGACGACCACGTGCGTGATCGGCAATTGCGGCCACAGCCTGGCGCCCATCCGCGCTCGGGACCGGTCGCAGCTGATCGACCTTTATTGCTTCATCGAAGACCTGCCCAACGAGGCCTTCGCCGAGGCGATCCCCTGGAATTGGGAGACCTGGCCCGAGTACGCGCGCGCCGCGGCGGGTCATGCCACCTCGGTCAACGCCGCCCCCCTGGTCGGTCATACCCCGATTCGCATCTACGTGATGGGAGACGAGGCCTGGGAGCGGGAAGCGACCGAGGACGAGCTGTTGGAGATGGAGCGGGTGCTCCAGGCTTCGCTCGACGCGGGTGCCTTCGGCATGGCGAGTTCGACGATGGACATCGATCGCGACAGTCGTCCCGTGCCCTGTCGTCAGGGGTCGATCGCCGAACGGCGTCGCTTATTCCAGAGGCTGGCGGACCAGAAGCGGATCGCGATGCACGCGGTGCGCCTGATGGAGCCCCAGCATTTTGCGCCCGACCTCGAGGAGCTCGCCGAAGATTGCCGCGCCACGGGCGTGCGCGCGCTCTGGGCGGCCCTGATGTCGACGCCGGGGGAGGAGGCCGTGCGCGAGCAGATCCTCGGTCTGCATCGGCAATATCTCGCCGAGGGGCTCGACCTCTGGGGCCAGACCCCGGGTCGCCCGCAGCACGGGGCGATCAACTTCGAGCGCTCGATCCTCTTCCAGGGCATCGATGCCTGGCACGAGATGGTGAACTCCGACAAAGAGACGAAGCGCCGGCTGTTGGCCGACGACGCCTGGCGCGCCCGAGCACGGCACGACTGGGACCACGCCGAGTTCGTGATGTTCCCGAAAGATCATCTCGACAATCTGATCGTTGGCCATTGCCGAGACGAACACGCGGGCTTCCGCGGCATGACGCTGGACAAATTCGTCGCCGAGCGGGGCGGCGGCCACGCCTCGGACGTCTTTGCCGACTGGCTGATCGACAACGGCACCGTCGGGACCAGCTTCGGGTCGATCGCGAGTCCGAACCGCGACCTCGACGGGATCTGCGAGTTGCTGGCCGAGCCCCAGATGCTCTCCGGGGCGAGCGACGCCGGGGCCCATATCCAGATCATGTGCGCCGCGGGCGAGAGCACCTACGTCCTGACGGAACACGTGCGCGACGGCGGTCGTCTCTCGGTCCAGGACGCGGTCCACTATTTCACGCAGCAGCAGGCGCATTTCTGGGGCATCGGCGATCGGGGCGTGGTCGCGCCCGGCTACGCGGCGGACCTGGCGATCTTCGACCTCGCGGAGCTCGAGCACACCTCGGACGAGCCCGTGCGCGACATCCCCTGCGATACCTGGCGCTACACGAAGGCGCCGGCGGGCTACCGGGCCACCGTCGTCAACGGCGTTCCGACCTGGCTCGAGGGCGAGTTCACGCAAGCCCGACCCGGGGGCTTCCTGGATCCGCGCGCCACCGTCGGCTGAGCCGGCCGGCGACTTCGACCTCGACTTCGACCTCGACCTCGACCTCGACCTCGACGAGGCGCCGCTCCGGTCGGGCCGGGGGGCGGCTCGTCCGGGTCTAGGTGCGAAGTCGTCGCAGCAGAGCCTGCGCGTTGAGGCGCAGCGCGAGGCCTGCATGTCGCAAGAAGCCGAGCGGGCTCTCCCGGAATTTGCGGGCGAACAGGCGGCGCAGATGCGGTGCGCCGTCGAAATTGGCCTCGCGTTGGCCGTGACCGAGATGCATCCCGAGCTTCGGGATGTCGACCACGTCGAGGGGGACCTCGAGCGTGAAGGACTCGGTCCGGGGCAGCAGGCAGACCGCGTCGTCGCAGGCCTGGTAGCCGACGCGGACCTCGATCGAGACCGAATCGCGATCCAGTGGTCGGCACTCGCTCGCGAGGTCGCCTGCTGCGTGGAAGGGCACGACGAGGTCGAATTGGCCGCTCCATACGGAGAGATCGACCCCGAGACTCTCGAGGTGGAGCGTGTGGGTCGCGGGTAGGAGGGGCTCGTGGACGACGAGCCCTGCCGGGCCCTCCAGCTCCACCCGGGTCGCGAAGAGGCCTTCCGGGACGGGTTCCCCGTAGAGATGAAACCCCTCCGCGAGTTCGAAGCGGGCCACGAGGTGGCGCACGATCCCCTGCCGGAGGGTGCCCCGGCCGCCGCGCAAGGCGACCTGTAGGCGGACCGGATCGTCTTCGTCGGTGGGAGCGGCCGCGTGGCTGTGCTCGTCGTCGAGCTCGATGCGGCCGAGGGCCGCGTCGATCAAGACTTCGGGGCTGTCGCGCATCTTGTAGGAGTCGTGGAAGGATTTGGCGATCACCATGCCCTCCGCGTCCGTCACGTAGACGCCGGGGTAGGGAATGCCATGGAGGATGAGGTCGCCGGGCTTGACCTGCTCGTTCAGAATCCCGAAGCGCCGGATGACCTCGGAGTCGAGGTCCGAGAGCAGGGGATAGGGGATCGACTGTTTTTCGCTGAACTCACGCAGGACCTCCTGGTCGTCGTAGGAGATCGCGTAGAGGGCGAGGCCGGCGGCCTCGAAGCGCTCGTAGGCGTCGCGCAGCTCGCCGAGCTGCGTCCAACAAGGGGGTCACCAGACCGCGGAGCGATAGAAGACGACGACCGCGGGGCGACCATCGCGGTCCGAATGGAGGTCGACGGATCGGCCGTTGGCATCGGGGAGCACCACGTCGGGCAGGCGGTCGCCGATTTCGGGGCCCGTCGACTGGCCGGGCGGGAGGCCGGCACGCCCGGGGTGGCCGAGCGGGGCCGGTGCGTCGAAGCCCAGTTCGTCTCGCTCGATCGGCATCAGAGCCCCCCTCGTCGCTCGGGCATCTCGCCGTCGCCTCTGCCAATATGCATCAGATGACGCTTCATGGCCGTCGCGCACTCGTGACCGGGGGACATCACGGCATCGGGGAGGCGATCGCGCTGGGCCTGGCCGAGGACGGCGCGGACGTGGCGATCACCTATCGCAGCCGGCCCGAGCGGGCCGAGGCGGTGCTCGCCGCGATCCGGGAGCGGGGTCGCGAGGCGAGCGCGTTTCAAGCCGCGCTGGACGTCCCGGCGGAGCTGGACGCGGCAGCGGAGGCCGTCTCACGCGAGTTCGGGACGGTCGATCTCCTGGTGCACAACGCCGGGCTCGATTTTCCGGGCGCCGAGGTCGCCGACACGCAGGAAGCCGAGCTCGACCGGCTGATGCGGATCAATGCCTACGTGCCGCATCAGCTGAGCCGTCGGCTGCTGCCCGGGATGCGCACGCAACCGCGCGGCGACATCGTCTTGTTGTCGAGCTCCGTGACGCGGATCCTCGGCGCGGGCTACGCGCCCTACGCGATGAGCAAGGCGGCGGCGGAGGCGCTGGCCTCCGTGCTCGCGAAGGAGGAGCGCGCCCATGGCATCCACGTGAACGTGGTCGCGCCGGGGCTCGTCGAGACCGAGATGGGCCAGCGCTATGTCGACGCGATCTCACCGACGGGCGACATGCGAGACCTCGACGCCGTGGTGCCCTATGGCCGGGTGTGCCAGCCGGAGGAGGTCGCGAGGGTCGTGCGGTTCCTGGTGTCACCGGCGGCTTCGTACGTCAACGGCCAGCGGATCTATGTGGACGGCGGGGGCCAATAACGGGTCGATCCGCGTGCGCGCGCGAAGGGTATGGGCCCAACACCAAACGGCCGCTCCCCCGAAGAGGAAGCGGCCGCTTGCATTGATATGCCGAAGTGGGTGGCGAGTGTGCTCTCACGCCTCGGCAGTCGATCCGAACTTCGAGTGGACTAGTTACGCCGTCCGCTCGTGGCCAGGCCGAGCAGTCCCAGGCCCATCAGCAGCGCGGTGCCCGGTTCGGGAACCACGGTCACGGCGTAGGAGGCGTTGTTGAAGCTCAGCGCTGCCCCACCCGCGCCAATCGCGGAGTTTCCGAACTCACCGACCCCAAAGTCGAGGTTGACCGTCGCCGGGCTACCCGGGGTAGCGCCGAGCGCCTGTGCGGTGAACGTCACCTGGATGTGCACGTCGCTACCGTTGGTCTGAAGACCAGCGATACCGTTGTCGTTGGTCCCGTCTCCGCTCGCTCCGGTCGTCGAGACGGAGTTGAACATCTGAACGCGGAGCTCCGTGAACGCGGGAAAGCTCGGGTTCCCGTCTTCGTAGACGCCGGAGACGGTCGCGATTCCGTCCGCGTCAATGCCCGCGACGTAGACCGTGTTGAAGACGCTCGAGGAGTTCGAGCCACTGCTGTATAGGAGGTGATTGTCTGCGGCGCCGACCGCGCCCTCGTCGTACCCGGTCGCTCCGAGCCCGAGTCCAAAGACGTCCTCATTAGTCGCATTCTCGAGGAGCAGGTTGAACGTGATCGAGTCTCCGTCCTCGAGGTAAGAGGTCCCGCCTGATGTCGAGACACTATTGATGGAAATGCCCAGGGCGCTCGCCGAGAGCGGAGCGACGAGAACGGTGGCGATTGCCGCCAGGCTCCATTTCTTGAAAATCATGTGCTTGTACCTCTACACACATCGGTCACAACTTCCGGAGCGATACCGTCCGCAGCTACGCCGATCATCCGTTCCGCCCCAAGGCTTTGGAGCCAAAACAGCGCACACTCATCCGACGCCACACCGTGCGGCGCGAGAAAGCATGCTCCTATGAGCCGACCTGGTAGAGGGAAACGTTGTCCGCAGAGATGAGCTTCACAAACGGGTGGAGCCGATACTGAATCGAGGGTTTTTCCCTTCGCCCTCGATTCTCTATCTTAGTCTCATGGGGTGAGCCGACTTCCTCCCAGGGGGAGAGCAGCCGAATCGCACGCACCGATATCCTCAGCGAGAGACCTCCCCCCCCATTGCGAGTGGGTCTGTCTCCCTACCTTCCCAGGTCTCGATCATCATAAAGGGGGGCGCCGAAAAAGTGGGGAGAAATTGCTGACCGCAAATGCAAAATTTACCGACCCCCCGCAGGGCATGGGTGGCGTTCCGCCGCGCGGTCGGGACACTGCGTTGGGGCGTGTCGAACAGGAGGGGTCCAGCCATGGATGATGAGTTCTGCCGGAGACGAAACGAAGCCGTTCTGCGCCGATTCATGGATGGCATCGGGGCAGCCGACTTCGTGGCACTTGCGGCGGTCTGCACCGAGGATTTCGTGGCGGAGCTGCCGTATAGCGACCCGCCCCAGCGCCTCGAGAACTTTGGTGCCTACCGGGCCGCTGTGGAGCCCTCGCTCGCCATTTTTCGCTTTCGGCTGGAACTGCAAACGCTGCACCCAGGGCTCGATCCCGATCTGATCATCGCGGAGTACACCAGCGACGGGGTCGCGGTGCCGACTGGCAAGCCCTACCGGAATCTCTATATCGGGGTCTTCCGGTTTCGCGAGGGCCGCCTGGCTGGAATTCGGGAGTTCTTCAATCCCGTACTCGCGGCGCAGTCGCTCTCAACGGCCTGATCGGATCGCCGGTGGCCGGCCTTTCAGTGCTTGCCGACCCGCGGCCGAGGAACGAAGATGTCGTGCCCATCTTCCACATGATCTCCCGAGGCTCCCATGAATTTCGGCTTCACCGAAGAACAGGATTTTCTCCGTGACGCGGTGAAAAAATTTGTCGAAGGCCGCGCTCCGATCCCGTCCGTCCGCGAGTGGATGACGACCGAGGATGCCCACTCCCCCGAGCTGTGGTCGGAAATGGCCCGTCTCGGCTGGCTCGGACTGCTGGTTGATGAAGCGCATGGCGGCGCCGGGCTCAGTTGGGTCGACTTTGTCGTGCTTCTCGAGGAGACGGGTCGGAAGCTGATGCCGAGTCCGCTGGTTTCGACCGCGTTGGCCATCACCGCCGTCCGGGAAGCGGGCTCTCCGGCACAGCAGGCCCACTGGCTCCCGGCGTTCGCCGAGGGGTCGGCGATCGGTACGCTCGCTCTGCTCGAAGCGGGGGACGTCATGGGACTCGAGGGAGTCCATCTGCGAGCGGCGGTCGAGGGAGCAGAGCACGTCCTCGAGGGCGAGAAGGCCTTCGTTCAGGACGTCGGTGCGGCGGACGTCTTCGTCGTCGCCTATCAGGTCGAGGATGCACCAGCATTGGCCCTGGTCTCAGCCTCGGCGCCGGGTGTGTCGATCGAGCGAAGGGCTTCCCTCGACGAGACCAAGCGCATGGGCACGCTGCGCCTGTCTGGGGTTCGCGTCGGCCCGGAAGATCGGCTGGCGGAGCGTCCCGCCGAGGAAATGATCTCCCTGCTCGAAGACTGTGGCGCGATTGCGGTGACTGCCGAGGCGCTGGGTGCAGCCGAGGAGGCGACCGCGCTAACGGTCCAATACGCCAAGGATCGCGTCCAGTTCGGCTCTCCGATCGGTCGCTATCAGGGCGTCAAACATCGGCTTGCGGATCAGTGGGTGGACGCGGAGTCGACGAAGTCGCTCCTTTACTACGGCGCCTGGGCGATCGAGAACAGCCGGGAGGAACTTCCGCGCTATGCCTCTCTCGCGAAGGCCTATATCGCCGACGCCTTTACCCGGATCGGAGTGGAGTGCGTCCAGCTCCACGGTGCAGTCGGCTACACATTGGAATACGACATCCAGCTCTATCTCAAGCGCTCGAAGTGGGTGCGGCCGATGTTTGGAGACTCGGATTATCACCGTGATCGGATCGCGACCCTGAGGAGCCTCTGATGGATTTCCAGCTCAACGCCGAAGAAGAGGCCTTTCGCACCGAGGTGCGTGCGTTCCTCGACGAACATCTGCCGGATCCGGTGCCTGAGAACGACGCGGACTTTCTCGAGCGTTGGAATCGTGCGGTGCGCGAGAAGCGCTGGATCGGTTTCAATTGGCCAGCAGAGTATGGCGGGGGCGGCGGCGACTTGATCCGGCAGTTCATCCTGAAGGAGGAGATGTCGGCTCGACGGGCGCCCGCGCTCGGCACGGATTTCATGGGGATCACCTGGGTCGGTCCGGCGATCATCACGTACGGATCGGACGAGCAGAAGAAGGCACACCTCGAGAAGATCCTCGACGGGGACACGTATTGGTGTACGGGCTATTCAGAGCCCGACGTGGGGAGCGATCTGGCGGCGCTGCAATGCCGCGCCGTGCTCGAGGGCGACGAGTATGTGATCAATGGCTCCAAGATCTGGACCACTGCGGCGCACGTTGCCTCCGACATCTTCTTGCTCGTGCGGACGGACCCCGAAGTCGCGAAATGGAAGGGCATCACCTGTCTTCTCGTTCCCATGGATACGCCCGGGATGGAGATCCAGCCGATCCCCAATCTTTCGGGCAAGGCGAGTTTCAATCAGGTTTTCTTCAACGACGTCCGCACGCCCGCCTCGAATCGGCTGGGCAAGGAAGGCGAGGGCTGGCGCGTCGTGATGAAGGCGCTGGCCGACGAGCGGTCGGGGATCTCCGAGTCGACGGAGATGCTCCAGCACCTCGACCAGATTCGCGACCTCGCGGGGCAGTCGACGCGGAACGGGCGTCCGGCACTGGAGGACGATGGGGTCCGCCGGCGGCTGTCCGAAATGGAGATTCGGATCGAGGCGATGCGGCTCACCGGGCTGCGACATCTCACGGATCAGCTCCAGGGAAAGCCCTCGGGCAGCGAAACGGCGATCAATAAGCTCCAGCGCGGTTTGCTCGAGTTCGAAATGAGCGAGCTGACGCTCGAGTTGCTGGGCACCGCCGCTCAGACCCAGGGCCCGCTCCAGCACGAGGCGCTCGCCTGGCACGGCACGGTCATCGGCGGCGGCAGCCCGAATATCCAGAGAAATATCGTCGCGGAGAGGATCCTCGGACTCCCGAAGGACTGAGCCCGCGCGGCGCTCCAATCCACCTCGTCAGCCGTCGATCGGCTCGAACGTCAATGAAGGAAGAAACTATTGGATTCCAAGCTCTGGGAAGATGTCGAAGCGGGCGAGAAGCTCCCGGTCCTCGAGTTCCCGATCACGGTGAAGACCCTGATCCTCGCGGTCTGCGGTACGCGTGACCTGATGCCCTACCACCATGATCCGGAGTACTCGAAGTCCGTCGGGAACCGCGACATGTTCGTGAACACGATGTTCGAGCAGGCCCTTTTCGGGCGTTACGTGACGGACTTCGTCGGGCCCGAGTGTGATTTTCGGGAGACGGGCCTGCAGATGCTGAACCAGCTCTGCCCGGGCGACGTGGCGAAGATCGAGGGCACGATCACGGAGAAAGTCGAGGAGGGAGGCGAGAAGCGGATCAAGCTCCAACTCGCTGCCAGCAATGATATCGGCATCGCTGCGACCGGGACCGCGACGCTCGCCATGCCCTCGAAGGCGGATGGCGAGGTTCGGCCGGTCACGTCCATGGAGCGGCCTTCGGCGGACGTGCACCCCGAGATCCCCGACTTCGCCAAGGCATGGCTCGGGCAGGAGTCCCCGAAATCACCGGGGGGCTACCCCGTGAGCGAAGTACAACTCATGTACTGGTGCGACATGGTGGAGGATGCGAACCCGCTCTACGGGGATACGGAGTATGCGCGGGGCAGCCGTCACGCAGGGATGATCGCGCCGCCCATGGGCCTGATCACCTGGACGATGGCGCGGGGTGGCCAGACGGGCGTCGATTTCGACTCCCCGGACGGGAACTGTCCCGGGCGCAAGCCCTGGCCGCCCAAGGCGCCGGCCGAAGAGGGGAGCGGGATCCCGATGCCGCCCGGCATGAAGGAGACGATCGCGCAGGGTTCCGTCCAGACCTACGGCGTGCCGGTCCGCCCCGGAGATTTGGTCTCGTCCACGAACGAGACGATCAACTGTTCGCCGCTGAAAGAGACGAAGCTTGGGCCGGGCTACTTCCAGACAAACTTGCAGACCTTCTATAACCAGAAGGGCGAGATCGTTGGGACCAACGTCTTCACGTTGCTTCGCTATGGCGGCACTCCGGGCGAAGCGTGAGGGAGGCAACCGAGGAGCGGCTCGAGGCTGAGATCCTGCGCCATGCTCTGCGCGTAGCAGCCGAGGAGGCCAGCATCGTCGTCGTCCACTCCGCACACTCTGCGATGATCGCGGAGGGTGCGGACGCCTGCGCGGGGATCCTCGACCGCGAGGGTCGCCTGGTCACGCTCTCGACGGCGACCAATCTGATGCACGCGGCGAGCTTGCGCTGCTCGCTCCCGGCGGTCCTGGCAGACCACGACGTCGACCAGATGCGTTCAGGCGACGTATTCGTCATGAACGACTGCTTTCGAGGCGGGATCCACGCCAATGACCTGCTCGTCTTCCGACCCGTCTTCCGGGAGGGTCGCGTCGAGTGGTTTACGGGAACGTTGATCCACGTAGCCGATCTGGGCGGGAGTTCGTCCGGGGGGATCGTTCCGACCGCCACAGATGTCTTCGCCGAGGGGCTCCAGCTCCCTCCCGTTCGGCTCTACGACGCCGGGGAGCCCGTCGAGGACCTCCACCGCATCCTCGCGCTCAATAGCCGGACGCCGGATCGGGTGATGGGGGATGTGGGCGCGCTCGTTGCGGGCGTGAATGTGGCATCGGAGCGGATGGAGGGTCTAGCGGAGCGTTACGGGACGCAGCGGCTGCAGTCAGGCATCGAGGCTTACCTTTCGGGCGCTGAGCGCCGCACGCGGGAGGCGCTCAGCGAGCTCGAGGCAGGCACTTACCATGGCAGTTATACGGTCGATGGGGACGGTCTCGAAGAGGACCGCGAGCCGGTCGTACGCGTGGCGGTCCAGACCGGGCGGGCAGACGGCAGCGTGCGGCTCGACTTCTCTGCGACGGACGACCAGGCCCTGGGCGCGATCAACGCGGGCTTCTCACAGGCGCTGACGGGGGCGCTCTACGCGGTACGCTGTTTCGTCGATCCGACGATCCCGATGAACGAGGGTTGTTTTGCACCGCTCGAGGTCGTCTTTCGCAAGGGCTCGATGCTTGATCCGCATCCGCCGGCGGCCTGTGGGGGCCGGGTCGTCGCGGTCACGGCGGTCTGTGAAGCGGTGGTCGAGGCGCTCGGGCAGGCTTGTCCCGAGAAGTCGACAGCGGCCAGTTCCGTCATCCACCCCTACACGCTGGCCGCGCCGAGCCGCTTGGAGCCCTGGCTGTTGCTCTCCTACGAATACGGGGGGCTCGGGGCGCGCCGGGGTTCGGACGGACCGAGCGCGACGGGCTCCTTCTTCTTGGGTGGGCGCAACACGGTGCCCCAGATCGAGCCGCTCGAGGCGACGCTCCCGATCGTCTTCGAATGTCAGCGTCTTTTACCCGACTCCGGGGGCGCGGGGACCTGGCGGGGCGGGCTCGGCGTCGAGACGAAGATCCGGGTCCTACAGAACACCGAGTTCGCCCTCCGCGCGGAACGCGTGAAGCGTCCTCCGCAGGGCAGAGAGGGCGGCCTGGCGGGCCTGGCCGGCACGCAGCGGGCGATCGGCCGCGAGGGGGAGGAGCGACTCTTGCCGCCCAAGGCGGCCAACCAGCGGTTGGCCCAGGGAGAGACGCTGGTGCTGACGACCTCGGGCGGAGGCGGGCTCGGCGATCCGGCCGAAAGGGCCCCCGAACGGTTGGCGGAGGACCAGCGGGAGGGCTTCGTGACGGAGCGCGGGGCGCGGGATTATGGCAGAAGGGGACCGTCGTGAGCGAAGCTTGCATCCTCGGCGCTGATATTGGTGGGACCTTCACGGACGTCGTCCTGACCCGCGGCGACGGCCGTCTCCACGTGGCGAAGCAGCTCAGCACCCCGGACGCGCCCGAACAGAGTGTTCTCGAGGGCGTGCGTCGCGTGCTGAGAGAGGCCAACGTCCCCGCGTCTTCCGTCGCTCGTGTCGTCCACGGCACGACCCTTGCGACGAACGCGGTGATCGAGCGGACCGGTGCGCGGGTCGCTTTCGTGACGACGCAGGGTTTCGGCGACCTGCTGCGAATCGGTCGCGAGGCGAGAGTCGAGGACGACCGCTACGACCTGCATTTCGATCCGGCGGCGCCCCCGTTGCGGAAAGAAGCGATCTTCGAGGTCCGAGAGCGGAGCGATGCGCGAGGGGAGGTGCTCGTGCCTTTCGACGATGCAGACGCCCGCCGCCAGGCCGCGGCGATCGCGTCCTTCGCGCCCGAAGCGGTCGCGATCTGCTTTTTACACGCCTACGCGAACCCCGCCCACGAAGAGCGGATGGAAGACCTGCTGCGCGAGGTCATGCCTGACGTCACGCTGATCCCCTCCTCACGCGTGCACCCGGAGATGCGAGAGTTCGACCGCGCGAGCACCACGCTCTACACCGCAGAGGTGGGCCCGCTGATGGCGCGTTACCTGGGCCGGCTCGAGGCGGGTCTCGCGGAGATCGGGATCACGGCGGTGCTGCAGATCATGGAGTCCTCGGGTGGCGTGATGGCGGCGTCCGTGGCCGCAGAGCGTGCCGTTGCGACGCTCGAATCCGGAGGAGCGGCCGGCGTGATGGCGGCAGCGCGTTTCGCCGGTTTCTATGGCAAGTCGCGGATCATCTCTTTCGACATGGGCGGGACGACGGCCAAGGCGGGGGTCGTGCACGAAGGCCGGCCCGCGGTCGTGCGCGAGTTGCACGTGGGTGGGCGGGGTAGTTTCGGAGGCCGTCGCGCGGGCACGGGCATGCCGATCAAGACGCCGACGATCGACCTGGCCGAAGTAGGCGCAGGCGGCGGCTCGATCGCCTGGCTGGACCCGGAGGGGGTCCTCCGGGTCGGGCCGCGCTCGGCGGGGGCCGATCCGGGTCCCGCTTGTTATGCGCGAGGAGGAACCGCCCCGACCGTGACCGACGCGAATCTCGTCCTCGGTTATCTCTCGCCGGACGGTTTCGCGTCGGGCAGCTTCGATCTCGATCCAGAAGCGGCTCGCAGGACCCTCGAAACCGAGATCGCCGCTCCGCTGGGGACAAGCGTCGAGCGCGCCGCCTGGGCGGTACACGAGGCGGCCAACGCGAATATGGCCTCGGCGATTCATGTCGTCACGGTCCAGCGGGGACTCGACCCGAGAGAGCACACGCTCGTGGCGTTCGGCGGCGCGGGACCGATGCACGTTGCCGGGATCGCCGACCGCTTCGGGATCGGTCAAGTCATTGCCCCTCCGGAAGCGGGGGTCGCTTCGGCGATCGGCATGCAATCGACCGACCTGACCGCGGAGCACGGCCGGACTTATCTAGTGGAGGCGGGAGATCTGAAGGTAGACATGGCCCGCGCACTCTTCACCGAGGTCGAGGCCGCCGCGCGGCGAAAGATGGGACTGGTGGGAGGAGAGGAAGGACTCGTGGTCGAGCGGCTGCTCGACACGCGCTTTGTGGGACAGGCCCATGAGGTTTCGATCCCCGTGGCTGATTTCGACTCGCTCGATGAGGTCCCCTCTCGTTTCCGTGCGCGCTATGCCGAGCTCTATGGCGTCGCGCCGACGGGCAGAGTGGAGCATGCCGCATTTCGCGTACGCCTCCGCCTGCCGGTCGAACGGCTCCCGTTGGTCGACGAAGAAGGGCGGCCTGAAGGTTCTGCGATGCAGGGCGGCGGCGAGCGACCGGCCTGGTTCGGATCCGGCCCTTCGCATACGACGCGGGTCCTGGCACGTTCGGCACTCGTTCGAGGCGAGACGCTCCCGGGTCCGGTCATCGTCGAGGGCCCCGTCGACACGACGGTCGTTCCGCCGGGCTGGACGCTTTGTCTCGATGCGGCGGGGAGCTTGATCCTCGAGCGACGAGAAGGATGATGGAGTCAGCGCGCCGAATCGCCTGCGAGACGCTGCTCGAGGCGTATTGCCGACGGATCGATGCCCGGGACTTCGAGGGGCTCGAGGCCGTCTTCGCCGAGGATTGCATCGTGCGATACGGCGACGTCGATCTGATTGGACTCCCGGCGTTACTCGATTACCTGAAGGCCCAGCTCGTGGGCTTCGCCGAGACCCGCCACGATCTGGGCGAGATAGAGGAGCAGGCCGCGGATACGACCCTCGCGAAGATCGTCGCCTGGCACCGTTTCCATCCGCGGAAGGGACGAACCCGACCGGACCTCACGCTCCACGGGCGCTTCGAAAGTCGCTTCGTGGAGACGCCCGCAGGGCTGCGGATCGCATCGCATCTCGGGAGCGAAGATCGGCGCGAAGAAGGGGCCTGAGAGGTCCGTATGGATGTGCGATCTTCAGCCGGTCGAGCAGACAACGAGGAGGCGCTTTCAATGTCTCGAGCGAACTCATCTCTTCTGATTCGGGGGGGCACGGTCTTCGATGGGACGGGCGCGCCCCGCTTCGAGGCCGACGTCCGCGTCCGAGATGGCCGAATCGCCGAGGTCGGCCCCGCTCTCGTCGAGGCGGAGGGCGAGTCCATTTTCGATGCCCGGGGCTGTCTCGTTACGCCCGGCTTCATCGAGACGCATACCCATTTCGATGGCGCCATGTGGTGGGACCCGGCGCTGGACCCGCTCTCCGGCTATGGCGTGACCAGCGTGGTGATGGGCAATTGCGGCTTTTCGCTCGCCCCCGCCCCGGAAGACGAGCAGGCGCGCAGCGAGATCGTCAAGATCTTCTCGTTCTTCGAGGACATCCCGGAGAAGCCCTTTCACTCGGAGCTGCCCTGGGATTGGTCGCGTTGGTCGGAATATCGCGACTCCGTCGAGCGTCGCCTCGAGGTGCCCGTGAACTACGGGGCCTTCGTAGGCCATATCGCGATCCGGTTGGCCGTGATGGGGATGGATGCCTGGGAGCGAGCTGCGACCGCGGAAGAGATCGGGCAAATGACGGAGCTGCTCGAAGACGCGCTCGAGGCGGGTGCACTCGGGCTCTCTTCGAACCTCTTCGATCACGACGCGAGGGATCGTCCCGTCCCCTCGCTGCACGCGGACGATGCCGAGTTCACGGCCTTGATCGAGGTTCTCGAGCGCCACGAAGGCACGATGCTCCAGGTCATCGTCGACATCTTCCGCAACATGACCTGCGTCGAGTCCTTGGAACGGCTGGCGCGGCTCTGCCGAGATAAGAGCGTGCGAGTCCAATACGGTGGGATTCCGACGCTCGAGTACCACAAGTCGATCGGGCTGCAGGACCCGATGATCGAGCTCCACGAGAAGCTCGGGGCCGAGGGCTACGACTTCTGGACGGCTTTCGCGCACGTCCCGATTACCGGAACCGCGTCGGTGCTCCATTCGTTGGCCTTCGCCCAGTCCAACGAGTATGTCTGGAACGAGGTCGTGGAGCGGCCGAATGACGGTTCGAAGGAAGCCCTCATGCGAGATCCGGACTGGCGGGCGCGGGCCCGGCATTCCTGGGACCATGAGGCCTTCGAGTTCTCGTCCTGGTCGCCGAGACTGCGCCGCACGATGGTGCTCCAGAATTCGGCCAACGACGTCGGGCCGATCGGAGTGACGCTGGGTGAGTATGCCGACGAGCTGGAGGTCCACGAGTCCGACGCGATGGCCGAGTGGCTGCTCGCGAACGGGCTCGAGTCGACCGTGACGATGGCGCCCTGGCATAAAGACGAGGAGATGGTGCTCCGTCTGCTGAGGGACCCGCGCGCGGCAGGGAACGTGAGTGATTCGGGGGCCCATGGCCAGATGCTCTGCGGCCCTGGCCAGAATCTCGAGCTCTTCACGCGCTATGTCCGAGAGCGGGGCGACCTGAGCCTCGAAGAGGCCGTGCACTCGATGACCGGGAAGCTCGCTGAACATTTCTCGTTGCGAGACCGGGGTGAGCTGGTGGTGGGCAAGCGGGCCGACGTCGCGGTCTTCGACTTCGACGAGGTCGAGGTCCGCCCCATGAAGAAGGTCTACGACGTGCCCGACGGAGAAGGCGGCTTCACCTGGCGCTGGACCCGGGATCCCGCCCCGATGCGACTGACCCTGGTGAACGGGGAGATGACCTTCGTGGACGGGGAGGCGACGGCGGCTCGGCCGGGCGAGATGGTGCGGCCAGGGTGAGTCCTTTCGCTTCGAGAGAGTTCGAGGGGCGTGTGGCCCTGGTCACGGGTGCAGCCTCGGGAATCGGGGAGGCGGCCGCTCGTCTCTTCGCCGAGCGCGGCGCACGGGTCGCGCTGATCGACCTCGATGAGGCCGGCGAAGCCGTTGCCGAGACGATCCGGGCCGCGGGGGGCGAGGCGGTCTTCGTGGCCGCCGACGTGGCCGAGGACGAGCAGGTCGAGCGCGCGGTCGCGAAGACGATCGAGGCCTTCGGTCGTCTGGACTGTGCCTACAACAATGCGGGCCTCTCGGGTCCGCCCCACCCGGTCGCGGAGATGCCCCTGGATCAGTGGCGGCGGGGGATCGACGTGATGCTGACGGGCGTCTTCCTCTGCCTGCGCCACGAAGTCCCGCGGATGCTCGAACAGGGTGGCGGTACGATCGTGAATTGCGCATCGGGCGCCGGGCTGATCGGCTTTCCGGGGCAGGCCGCGTACGTGGCGGCCAAGCACGGCGTGATCGGACTCACCAAGACCGCCGCCATGGAATATGGGCAGCAAGGCGTTCTGATCAACGCGATCTGTCCGGGCACGGCGCGGACTGCGATGGTCGAAAATGTGATCGAAGAGACGCCTTCCCTCAGTGATGAGCTGAAGCGCTTGCACCCGATCGGGCGCATCGCCGAGCCCGCCGAGATCGCCGAGGCGGCGCTCTGGCTTTGCAGCGGGCGGGCGAGCTTCGTGATGGGCTCGGCGCTCGTCGTCGACGGTGGGTACGTCGCGCAATAGCGCGGGGAGGTCGTTTCCTTGGGTTTCGACCTCGTGATTCGGGGCGGCCGGGTGGTCGATGGTTCGGGGCGTGCGGCCTTCGAGGCCGACGTGGCGATCGTGGGGGATCGGATCGCGCAGATCGGCCGGGTCGCGGAGCGGGGGCGGCGGGAGATCGACGCTGCGGGGCAGGTGGTCAGTCCCGGCTTCATCGACGGCCATACCCATTTCGACGCCCAGGTCTTCTGGGATCCCCAGGGCGCGAATTCCTGCTGGCAGGGCGTGACGACGGCGGTGATGGGCAATTGCGGTTTCACGCTGGCCCCGGTGCGGTCCGACGCGCGCGCGCTCGTCGTCCGAAACCTCGAGCGCGCCGAGGATATCGACCCCGCCGTATTGGCCGAGGGCATCCCGTGGCGCTGGGAGCGCTTTCCGGAATATCTGGACGCGGTGGACGCTTTGCCCAAGTCGATCCACTACGCGGCCAACGTGGGTCACTCGGCGCTGCGGACCTGGGCGATGGGAGAGCGAGCCTTCGAAGAACGGGCCAACGCGGACGATCTGGCGAAGATGGTCGGGGAGCTCGAGGCCTCGCTCGAGGCCGGTGCGATCGGCTTCACGACCTCGCGCAGTGAACATCACGAGACCTCGGACGATCGCCCCGTCGCCTCACGCCAGGCGAGCTGGGAGGAAGTGCACGCTCTGGCGGGCGCTCTCGCCCGAGCGGGGCACGGCCTGATGGAAGGGGGGACCGAAAACATCCTCTCGGCCGATCCCGAGGTTGCGAACGCGGCCTGGCGCCAGATCCGCCACGTGACGGTCGAGCTCGGCGTGCCTGTCACGGCGGGGGTGATCGCGACCGCGGCCGGCGGCCGACGCATGCTCGAGCAGATCGACGCATTGGCCGCAGAGGGCGGGCGCATGATCGGCCAGAGCCATTGTCGCGGTATCCACGTCCTCCTCTCTTTTGAGACCCGCCTGCCCTTTGACGTTCTGCCCGAGTGGCGTGGGCTGCGGGCAGAGCCGCTCGAGGTCCAGAAGCGAGCACTGGCTTCGCTCGATCTGCGAGACCGACTGGCGCAGGCCGCCATGCAGGGGGATTACAGCGCCTGGAGGGGGATCGGCGCGATGCCTCGGGAGCCCGACTACGACGGATTGCGCGTTTACGAACGCGGTCTGCCACCCAATCCGACCGTGCGTGCGGTGGCCGACGCGCGCGGCGTTTCGCCGGCCCGGGCGATGATCGACCTCGCGGTCGAGTCCGATTTCGGGGTGCTCTTCATCCAGCCCAGCCTCTATCCCCAGGACGAGGAGGTGTTGCTCGACGTCTTGCGTCACCCGGGGACCGTGATGACGTTTTCCGATTCGGGTGCCCACCTGAGTCAGATCTCGGACGCCTCGATCCAGACCCATCTGCTCGGTCATTGGGTGCGCGACCGGGGCGCGTTCAGTTTGGAGGAAGGTGTTCGCATGCTGACCCTCGACCCGGCGCGCGTTTGGGGCTTCGCTGATCGGGGCCGGCTCGAGGTCGGGATGGCGGCGGACGTGAATGTCTTCGATGCTGAGACGATCGGGCCGGCCGTGCCGGAGCTCGTGCGCGACCTGCCCGGGGGTGGAGCCAGACTCTCACAGCGGGCGGAGGGATTCGCGGCGACGATCGTGGCGGGGGAAGTGACGATCGAGGGCGGCGAGCCGACCGGCGCGCGGCCCGGGCAGCTATTGAGGCAGGGCCCCCGCGCCCGGAGCCGAGGCCAGGAAAGGACGACGACACGATGAGCGAAGAGGACGCGGTACGGATCCCGAGCGAGGCCGAGCTCGAAGAGCGCTACCAGGCGCTTTCGAATTGGGGGCGCTGGGGCGAGACCGATGAGCGGGGCATGCTCAATCACCTGCGCCCCGAGCATCGCATCGCCGCGGCGGCCTGCGTCGTCGAAGGGCTCGGCATCAGCCTGGCCCACGACCTGGGGACCGCGCCTTCCGCCGAGAACCCCTATCCGGCGCAGCACCATATGCTCGCCGCCGGCGACGCTCGCGGTGACTCGGGGATCCCGGGCTACGAAGCCTCCCGGGACTACGTGGGCGCCCACGTCCACGGCCTCGGCGTCACCCATATCGACGCGCTCTGTCACATGTTCGTGCGGGGACAGATGTACAACGGCTATCCGGCCTCGGAGGTGCGCAGCGACGGCGCGCGCCTGAACACCGTTCTCTCTTTCGCCGAGGGCATCGTCGGCCGCGGCGTGCTGCTCGACGTTGCGGGTCTGCGCGGCGTCGAGTCTCTTCCCTCCAATACGGCGATCACCGTCGACGAGCTCGAGGCGACCGAGGCGCGCCAGGACGTACGGGTCGGGACCGGTGATATCCTGATGGTCGCGGCGGGCCGCTGCGCGCTGCGTGCCAAGAAGGGTGGGCCCCTCGATCCGGCCGACGGCATGGCGGGTCTGCACGCGGATTGTCTGCCCTGGCTGCGGGAGCGGGAGATCGCCGTGCTCGGCAGTGACGGCATCTCCGATCCGATGCCCGGGCTCGGCATCCCGAATTGGCCCTTCCCGATCCACCAGGTCGGAATCACGGGCATGGGGCTCCACCTGATCGACAATATGGCGCTGGGCACGCTGGCCGCGGCCTGTGCCGAGCGGGAGCGCTGGACTTGCCTCTTTACGATGGGTTCGATCCGGGTCCCGGGTGGCACGGGCTGTCCGGTCAATCCGATCGCCGTACTCTGAACCCCGAGACATTCGATACGACGCCGGAGGCGAGATGGATTTCGGACTCTTCTGTTCTGCCGTAGTGGGGCCGCGCCCTTGGGACGAATCCGAGCCCGAACGTTTTCGCCAAGACCTCGAGATCGGGGTGGCAGCGGAGGCTGCGGGCTTCGACTCGTTCTGGGCGCCCGAGCATCATTTTCTGGAGGAGTACTCGCATAACGCCGCCTCCCATCTCACGATTCTCGCCGTCGGGATGCGCACGGAGCGGATCCGGCTCTGTACGGGGATCATGAATCTGTGTGCGCCGATCAACCACCCGGTCCGGGTGGCCGAGCAGATCGCGATGGTCGACATCTATACGAACGGTCGGGTCGAGCTCGGGACCGGGCGCGGGAGCGGCTCGACCGAGGTGAATACCTGGGGCCTCGACAACGGCGACACCAAGGCGCTGTGGGAGGAGGCCGTTCGGGAGATCCCCAAGATGTGGACCCAGGATCTCTACGCCTACGACGGCGTCCACTTCTCGGTCCCCGAGCGCAACGTCCTGCCCAAGCCCGTCCAGCGACCCCACCCGCCGCTCTGGGTGACCGCGACGAACCCCGACACGGTCGAACGTGCCGGGCGCATGGGCCTCGGTGTGGCCGTGTTCAGCTTTCAGAGTCCGGGGGCACTCGAGCCCCTCGTCGAGACCTATAAAAAGGCGATCGCCGACCCGGATCCCGTGAGCGACGTAATCAACGATAAATTCCTGACCGTCGCGCCGCTGCTTTGCCTCGAGGACGGAGATCGGGCACGTCAGTGGCACGCAAAGCGAGCGGACCTCACGACGGCGCATTTCGCCGTTTACTTCGACACGGTCCCGGACATCGCCGCGCGCCTGGCCGACGAGCCGAGGCCGATTCCCCAAAGCCGGCTTCGGGAGCTGATCGCGCTCGCGGCGAAGGACCCGGCGATCGCGCCGCCCTTCCCCGCGGACATCTCCGACCCGAACGTGCTGATCGAGAGTGGGCTCTGTGTCGGCAACCCAGAGGAGGTTCGCCGCGCGGTGAAGCTCTATGCGGATGTAGGCGTGGACGAACTCGGCTTGATTCCGCGGACGAGCTGGATCGAGCCGCAGGACATGATTCTCGAGACGCTCGAGCTGACCGGGCGCGAGGTGCTGCCCGCCTTCCGCTAGGCCTCGTTCTCACTCTCCTCAGGCGTCGGCTTTGCGTGCGTCGAGCTGGGCGCGGATCTCGGCATGCTTTTCTGCGGTCAAGGTGAAGCCCACGAGGAGAAGGGCGCCGACGACGAGCGAGAAGAGCGGCACGAGCCCATTCAGCGAGCGGATCGCGAGCCCGACGTTCGCGGCCTGTTCGGGGGCGTTCGGAACGAAGCCGACCCAGGCGAGCACGAAGCCCGTCACCATGGCCATGATGCCGCTCGATGATTTCATCAGGAACGTATAGGACGCGTAATAGGCGCCCTCTTTGCGCTCGCCGGTCTCCAGCTCGTCGGCGTCGATCACGTCCGCCAGAATGGAGGAGCCCATCATGGTTCCGCAGGCGCTGCAGGCGCCCGTCATCGAGACGACCATCTGCATCCAGCGCAGGTCTCCCTGGCCGATGAAGAAGAGCGACGCATATCCCGCAATTCCGACTACGAGGCCGCCCATCCAGGTCCACTTCTTCCCGATCCGTTTCGACAATGCCAGCCAGAGCGGAAGAGAGAGGAGAGACGAGCCTACGTAGAACATAAAGATTTCGCTGAAGGCGTTCGGAAGGCCGATCACGTACGTGATGAGGAAGGGCGCGACGACCATGCTCGCTCCCGAGCCCGTATGCTCGATCAGGATCATCACGAAGAGACGTCGGCTATACGCGTTTTTCCATACGTCGCGGGCGATGCCGATGCTATTCCCACCTCCGCGCCGGCGATTTTCAGCGGGTTCGCGGAGGACGGCGACCGCGATGACGTTGAAAACGATGACGGCGATTCCCGCGTAGATCCCCAGCTCGATGGCGGCGCCCCGGCGGTCCTCCGCCGTGATCAGGTACTCCATCGCCCAGACCAGACATCCGATCATCCCGACGTAGCCGGCGGCCTGACGAAAGGCGAAGACCCGAGAGACCGAGTGGTAGTCGAGGGTGAGCTCCGCGCCGAGTGCCTGGTGGGGTGTGAGGAAGAAGGTCATCGCGGTGTTGAAACCGAAGACGGCGACGGTCATCCAGGCGATGAGCGCGAAGGTGGAGAGCGACTCCGGAGGCGCCCAGACCATCACGCCGAAGACGGCGACGGGGATCGAAGAGGCGAGGATCCAAGGTCGGCGCCGACCCCAGCGATGCTCCGTGCGATCCGAGAGGACGCCTGCCAGGGGGTCGGTCGCGGCGTCCCAGAGCCGGCCGAGGCCGAAGATCAGGCCCATCGCGGCTGCCGGGACGAGGAGCACGTCGATCGCGTAGATGTTCACGTAGGACATGAACAATACGAGCGAGAAGTTCACCGCGATCATTGGCAACGAGTAGGCGAGCAGAGTGGGAAGGCGGATCCCGCTCGTCGGAGCGGTCGTCGGGGCGTCGGGATTGGCGTTGGGCATCGGGGCGAGCATAGGTCAGGGAGCCGGGTAAGCTATTCGCCGGAGCGCCGGGAAAAGGCGCGGTGATCGGGAGGAATTGACGTGCGCGTGTCCGGTTTGGCCCCGGCGATTTCCGTGCTCGCCCTGTCGTTGGGGGTGGCGTGTGGAGGGCCTTTTCTGCTTTTGCCAGGGGGTGAGCTGGACGGTCCGGTCGCGAGTGTGCCCGCCGATTGGGCTTTCACGGACGAGATCTCGACGATTGAGATCGAGACGAATCCGTCCGATCCCTATTCGGTGAACATCTGGGCGGTGGGGCTCGACGATTTTCTCTATCTCCATGCCGGCGACAACCGAACGACCTGGATCGAGCATCTCGAGGTCGATCCGAGACTGCGTGCGAGGATCGAAGACCAGATCTACGAGTTGTCCGCCGTTCGGGTCACGAGCGAGGCCGAGTTCGCCCGCTTTGCCGACGCATACGAGGAAAAATTCGGGCTGCGCCCGCGTAACGAGAACCTCGCCGAGATCTACGTGATCCGGCTGGAGGCACGCTGACGAAGATGGACTTGCCGGATCTCGAGGCCGAAGCCAAGGCGAAGATCGACGCCACGTTCTACGACTATATTGCGGGGGGGGCCGAGGACGAGGGCACGCTCGCGGACAACGAGGCGGCTTGGGGTCGTTTCCGGCTGCGGCCCCGGGTGCTGCGGGACGTGCGCACGATCGATACTTCGACGACGCTGCTCGGGGCGCGGGTGGGGAGCCCCGTCGCGGTGGCTCCGATGGCCATGCAACATCGGGCCAGTGAAGAGGGGCCTGTTGCGACGGCCCGCGGCGCGGCGGCGACGGACGCGCTCTTCTGCATGGGGCTCTTCGGGGCGGGTTCGGCGAAGGAGGTCGCGGCGGTGCCGAGCTCGGCGCCCAAATGGCTGCAGGTCTACGTGATGGCGGACCGCGCGCGCAGCGTCGAAGCGATCGCCCGCAGCGCCGAGCAGGGCTATGCCGCCATCGTGATCACGGTCGACGTGGCGCGGCAGGGCAATCGCCGCCGGGATGCGCGAAACCGCTGGACCTTTCTTCAAAGCGATGGGCAGGTCGAGGATCCGAACGAGCTCTTCGATCACGCGCTGACCTTCGACGACATCGCCTGGTTCGTCGAGCGTTCGCCGATCCCGCTCGTGGTGAAGGGCGTGGAGCGGGGCGACGATGCGCGCGCCTGTGTCGACGCCGGGGCGGCGGGAGTCGTTGTCTCCAATCACGGCGGTCGTCAGCTCGACGGTGCGCTCGCCACGGCCGATGCGCTCGCCGACGTTGTCGAGGGCGTCGACGACCGGGCGGAGGTCTACGTCGACGGCGGGATCCGGCGCGGTCAGCACGTCGTGAAGGCCCTCGCCCTGGGCGCGCGCGCGGTCTTCATCGGGCGACCCGTGATGTGGGGCCTCGTCGTGGCCGATCAGGCAGGGGTCGAAGGGGTCCTGCGGGGCTTCCAGGACGAGGTCGAGCGCGCGATGGCGCTCTGTGGCGTGCGGAGCGTCGAGGAAATCGACGCGAGCCTGCTCGCGCCGAGGGGAGTGTCGGGGGCGTGAGCCGGGAAATCGATCCCCTCGTCGCCTGCGTCCATCATCCCGCGCGGTTCGACGCGGCGTCTCTGGCGGAATCCCTCGAGGGGCTCCCGCGCGCGGTCGATCTCCGCGCGCTCCCCTACAAAGAGAGTGTGAAGCTCCGCCGAGCGAGACAGGCGCCGCCCGTGCCTGCGGAGTTGCTTGCGACCGCGCCCGTGCCGGATTCCGACCTGCGCGCCGCCTGGCGAGAAGCGGAGGTCGTCCTCGCCCTCGATCTGCCCGAGGATCGACTCGCGGATCTGCCCCGCCTGCGCTGGATCCAGGCCTACAGCGCGGGACTCGAGCAATTCCCCCGGACCGCCCTCGCGGAGCGGGGGATTCGGCTCACGAGTGCTGCGGGGGCCGGTGCGCCAGCGATCGCCGAGTTCGTCTTCGGTCGCTTGGTCGAGGTCGCGCGCGGCCTGCGCGGGATCGACGCGATGCAGCGGTCGGGGGCGTTCCATCGGCCAGGGGGGCGCACGCTGGCCGGGCGCACGCTGGGCATCGTCGGCCTCGGGGCGATCGGGAGCGCGGTGGCGCGCCTCGCGCGGGCCTTCGAGATGAAGACGATCGCCACGCGGCGCAGCGCGCGCGAAGGCGACGCCTCGCCCCTGGTCGACGAGCTGCGCGGGCCGGAGGGCCTCCCGGAATTACTCGCCGTTTCGGACATCGTCGTGCTCTGTGCGCCGGCGACCGCCGACACGCAGGACCTGATCGACGCAGCCGCTTTCGACCGGATGAAGCCCGACGCGGTGCTGGTCAACGTGGCGCGGGGCGCGCTCGTCGACGAGGGCGCACTCGTTGCCGCTCTCGAAGCGGAGAAACTCTCGGCAGCGATCCTGGACGTCACGCGCCACGAGCCGCTGCCGGAGGGGGATCCGTTATGGGGCGCCCCGAACCTCTATCTCTCCCCTCATTGTTCGATCCCACCCGACGCCTACGACGCGCGGCTGCTCCGTCTCTTTGCCGAGAACCTGAGGCGCTATGTGTCAGGCGAGCGACTCGAGAACGAGGTCGATCTCGGCTCTCGCTGATCGAGCGCGCGCGGAGGCGTTCAGGTATCGGAGATCGCGCGGATTTCCCGCCGCGTGGCGTGCTCCCGGAAGCTGGCGATCAGGAGCGCGCCGAGCACGCCCAGCGGCACCAGGTTGGAGAGGCCTTCGCCCGTGATCAAATGGGTCGAGACGGCTCCGGACCACCAGACGAAGAAGCCGGCGAAGGCCCACTCGCGCAACACCAGGGGGGTCGGCAGGAGCAGGGCGAGGCCGCCGGCCAGCTTGGCGACGCCGAGGATCAGCAGGATGTAATGCGGCATCGAGATCGCGTCCATCGCCGCGCGGAGCTCCTCCGGCTGCGTGATGTCGTACGCCCCCATCAGCACGCTCGACAGCGGGAAGAGGACGGCGGCCAATCGGTGGAGACGTCGCATGAGCTCCTCGGGTGATCGGGACTCCCAGGATAGTCGAATTGGCAACGGGGCGGGAATTGGACGGGTTGCGCCGGGCTCGGCGCTAGCCTTGAATTGAGGCATGACGCATCACCCCGGGCTCGAGAACAATCCCTATTCCAAGAAGGCGCCCCTGGCGACTCGCAAACTCCCCTACTCGACGGGCGTGTGGGACGAGGCGGAGATCCAGGCGGTGACGGACGTGCTGCGCGGTCCGCCCGAGAGCATCATGATCGGGCCGAACGTCGCGGCCTTCGAAGAGCGGGTCGCGGAGCTCTTTGGCAAGCGCCACGGCGTGATGTGCAACTCGGGCTCCTCGGCGCTCTACCTGGCGGTTGATCTGCTCGAACTCGAGCCGGGCTCCGAGATCCTGACCTCGCCGCTCACCTTCTCGACCGACATCGCGCCAATGCTCCGGGCCGGGTTGGTCCCGGTCTTCGCCGACGTCGAGGAGGACACCTTCCAGATCGATGTCAGCAAGATCGAGGAGATGATCGGACCCAAGACCAAAGCGGTGTTGATCCCGAATCTCACCGGGAACGCGCCGGACTGGGACGCGATCCGGGAGATCGCGGATCGCCGCGACCTGAAGGTGATCGAAGACTCCTGTGACGCGCTCGGCGCGAAGCTGCGGGGGACGCCGACCGGCAAGCGTTCGGATATCTCTGTCACGAGCTTTGCCAACGCCCACATCATCACGGCGATGGGGACCGGCGGCATGGTCTGCCTCGACGACGAACGGCTCGTCGACAAATGCCTGCTGCTGCGCCGCTGGGGTCGCCGCTCCGAGGTCCAGATGTTCGGCTCCGAGCAGGGCAGCGAACGGGATTTCTGGGAGGACCTCGACGGACTCCGCTACGACAATCTCTTCATCTTCGATTTGCCGGGATGGAACTTCGAGCCCTCCGAGGTGAGCGCGGCCTTCGGCCTCAAGCAGCTCGACAAGTTGCCGACGAACCACGCGAGACGCGAGCGCAGCTTCGCCATGCTGTCGGAGACGCTCCACAAATACCCCGACCTCTTCATCCCGCCGCGCACGACGGACGAGCTCTACACGGCTTGGCATTGTTTCTGCTTCGTGATTCGTCCCG
>Ga0315332_10000077_pt1 | contig 31625 bp, 27 predicted proteins | sample M110034915metaG_FD_203455 | JGI IMG/M metagenome (GOLD analysis project Ga0315332, IMG submission 203455) | Ammonia-oxidizing marine archaeal communities from Monterey Bay, California, United States - M1 100m 34915 | ecosystem: Environmental > Aquatic > Marine > Intertidal zone | place: USA...
CACCCTCGATTGCCTCAGCCATCGCCGATCTCCAATGCCGAGAGACAACCCGTCTGCTCCAGAAGGCGCAGGAGGCCTGGATCCGCGCTCGCACGTCTGAATTTACTGCGCAGAATCGCGAGCGTGCTCGCCGGATATTGAAAGGTCCGCTGGTAATAGAGGCGCCCACCCATCTCGAGCTCCGTCTGTGCGTCCCCCTGTGCGAGCGCGCGCTCGTTCGCGACATCCCACGCGAGGAAGCGGGGAGCGACTTCACGCTCCAGAAACGGCCTCAGCGTTGCCTCGAGACCGGCCAACGACTCGAAATCGCCTTCCCTCTTCGGGTCGAGCATGCGTTCGATCCACCCGACTACGGCGGGGGCCTCCGAGCGCAGCACCGCACCACAGGTCGGGTCCGTATAGGCTTGGTGGAGCTGGCCCCAGAGCCCAAAATCACCAAAGGCAGGCCGCCCTCCGAAGAGATAGGGGCGCTCGCACAAATGGTCTTCCAGGAGCGTCAACAGCGAATGCCAGGACGCCTCGAGCAGCGGCGCGTTATTGCGGTTGGCCCCAGCGAAGGCCATGCGCGGGATCATCCGACGCACGATGAAGGGCGCCAAGAGCGGCGCGAATACGCGAAGAGGATGCCCCTCGAGCATCCCTCGCGCGAGGCTTCGGCCGCGCACGCGCTGGTCCGCAGGGAAGCCCCAGCGATGATGAAACATCAGCTTGTTCCCCCACTCGTCCCCGTACTCTTCGATCAATTCGGAGAGGAAACGCGTCGCCGGATCCGGCGGGTGGAAGGAGGGCTCGGGGTGGTCCGCCTCCAACCTCTCGAGGATGGGCGTCGAGTCCTGCAGAACCGTCCCATCCGGCAGAAAGACCAGCGGGATCAGCTGCACTCGAGCATGCGCCTGGAATCGCTTCTCGTTCTTCAAGCACCGGTCGACCCATTCGTACTCGAGCCCCTTGTAGCGCAGCGCGGACCGAACCTTCATCGAGTAGCCCGACTCCGGTCGACCTATCACGACATAACGCCCCTCGGAGGACACCGACTCCTCCCTGGTCACGAATTCAGCAAGACGGGCATCGACCTGTGGCGGTGCCACCCAGGTACGTTGACGATCTCGAGCTCATCGGAGGGCACCGCGAGCGCCATATTCGGGAAACGCTCGAATAGATTTCGCAGGGAAACACGCGCTTCCATCAGCGCGAGCTGCTTGCCCAAGCAGAAATGCGCGCCGAAGCCGAAGCCAAGGTGGTGGTTCGGCGAGCGCGCGACATCGAAGAGCTCGGGCGCCTCGAAGAAGCGGGGGTCCAGATTGGCCGCTCCGAGCAGCGGCATGACCGGTGTCCCCCGTTCGATCCGGTGCCCCGAGATCTCGACGTCCTCGGTTGCGTATTGCGGCTTCGTCCCGTGAACAGGTCCACGAAAGCGAACGATCTCCTCGACTGCCGAGCCCCAAAGCTGCGGTTCACTACGCATGCGATCGACTTGATCGGGATGCTCGAGAAGCACCCGAACGCCGTTCCCGATCAGATGCTGGGTCGTCTCGAAACCCGCGATCATCAGCAGGAAGACCATTGCCAGCAGCTCGTCCTCACTCAGACGATCCCCCTGGTCTTCCGCTTCGATCAGGGCCGTCAGGATGTCGTCGCCGGGCGAGCGCCTCTTACGCGCGATCACGCCTCGAACGAAGGTGGCTGTCTTACGGAGGTCCCAAAGCAGCGTCCGAAGGATCGCGACGCCGCTCAGCCCCTCACTCAAGACACGCATCCCTTGCTCGAAATGGCCAACATCCTCCAACTCGAGCCCCATCATGTCTGCGATCACACGGGTCGGCACGCTCCGCGCGTAGGTGGGAAGGAGATCGACCGTCCTCTCCTCCGACAGACCCTCCAAGAGGCCTCGAGACCGCTCTTCCACCGCAACCTCGAGCCCGGAGACGGCCTGTGCGGTGAAGGCCTTGTTGACGAGATTCCGCAGCCGGCGATGCTCGGGATCGTCCGCGTAGATCATGCTACCGGCCAGGGCCGCGACGGATTTCGGCAGGGGAAAGGGCAGCGGCCCGGCCGAGGGTTTGCCCTTCGCTCGCCCTCGATCGCGAATGAATCGCTCGTCCGAGAGCACCAGGCGACAATCCTCGTAGCGCGAGACGAGTTGGAGCTTGAGCAAGCTGATCCGGCCGGAGCAGACCGGGGCCGACTCGAGCAGACGGGGATAGAAGTGGGTGTACTTCTGAGCCGCAAAGTCCCCACCGCTCAGATCGATCGGGAATCGCAGATCACCCTCGGACCGGACCGCTGCAGACATGCGCTCGCCCTCCATTCCAGCGTACCAAGACGAACTCCAGCCTACCGCGCTTCGCACCCGGCCGACGCATCTCCAACAAGGCTGCGCTGACCGCCGGTTCCAGCCCAGAGCCGGGGCGAGCGACCCCCGGGTCCGGCGCAGCTAGCTCGCGCGTGGATCGAAGAGGATCTTGACGTCCCTGACACCCGCCCCGGAAAGATCGGAGAAGGCCGCTTCGAGGTCCGCGGGCCCGACCTTGCGGGAATGCAGGTCGACACGCACTCGCCCGTCCACCATCATGGACATCGCCTTCTCGAACTCCGTATGGTGATAGGCGATCGAAAAATCCATTCGGAGTTCCTTCGAGAGCAGGATCCCGGGAGTGACGACCGCGTCGCGATCAGAGAGCCCGATGATCATCAGCGCCGCGCCGCGCCGCGCCAGGTTGGCAGCGCTCTGGATCGTCTCGGGACGCCCTACACACTCGAAAACCACGTCAGCGCCAAGTCCACGCGTCTGGTCATGGATCGCTTCCGCCGCCTCTGCGCCAGGCGCGTAGACCCGGGTCGCCCCCAATTCGCGAGCGAGTTCTGCTCGTGGGGGTGCGCCTTCGATCACCACCAGTTCCCCCGCGCCCGCCGCCCGCGCCCACTGCAGCGTGAAGAGACCGATCGGCCCAGCACCTTGCACGACCGTGAAATCGCCCAGACGCAGGCCGCTCTTTCGCACCCCGTGATAAGCCACGGTCGCCGGTTCGACTTGCGCTGCGCCCTCGTCCGTGAGTCCATCCGGGACCTGTGCGACCCGGGCTTCGCTCACGGCGATCGAGGGTGCAAAGCCGCCGTGCAGCGAGCCACAGGGGTCGGCCCCCCCGAGCGAGTTCATCGCGGGCAGGCACCAGGCCTCGTGACCCGAACGACATTCGGCGCAATCACCGCAGGGCGGGAGTACCGCCACGCAGACCCGATCCCCCTCCCGCACGCGCGTGGTCCCCCGCGCCGTCTTGCTGACGACGCCGCCCCACTCGTGCCCACAGAGCGCCTTGGGATAGGGACCGCCGTTCTGGTAGGCGTGGACGTCGGTCCCGCAGATTCCGCAATAACGAATGTCGACCACGACACCCGTCTCGCCGATGGGGTCGGGGTCGGCGAAATCCTGCCATTCGAGGCGCCCCTTTCCCGAAATGATCCCGGCCTGCATCGAAGATCCTCCTCCAGCCCGCGTCGACGACCCGACGCCGCAGGTCCCAGCATAGGTCTCTCGCGACACCCTCGCGGCCAGAGACCTCGGCGGGAAAACCCGATCCCAACATCCCCAGCGACGCGCTGGGATCCCGAAAACGATCGGCGGACGAGAGGAAACCGAGCGTCTCAATCCGGTACTTCTCCCGATCCGAGAAAATCCGAAAGGACCGATAGGTCTCCGCAACCCATTGGAGACCCTTCTATGCGATCCGTTCTCGTTTCGATCTCACTCCTCGTCGCCCTTTCGATCCCGGCCGCGCCGGCCCTGGCCGGAGACCTCAAGATCTCCGTCGGAAAGGAAGGCACCCTCGTCCACCTCGACCAACGGAAAACCCGGATCTCAGGGAGGAAGGTCGGCGGCCTCGTGCTCGACATCGACGCCGCGCGGGAGAGCTGTTCCGCCAGAGGCAATTTCAGGGGAATCGTGCGAGTCGTGCCAACCCGTCTTTTTGGCCGACGTTGGACGGTGGCGGTACAATGCCTTGGCGACGCGGCTCGGGACGAAACGATCGCCAGACTCGGCGCCAATATTCCCCCCCGACACTGAGCAACCGCACCGTCGGACCTCCCCCCCTCAGCCGAGAAAGATCGCCTCCAGGGCCCTCTCAACGCGGTCGGCCCGCCGGAGAAATCTGCGCAATTCGAGGGCTGACTGGATTCTTTCAAGAAAGCGGGCTAACTACCCGATGACGGGAAAGTCCGTCTGGACCACAGTCGACTTAGAATCGACGGTCCCACCGGCAACAACAGGACCCCGAGAGCGCGACCTCTATCGAGGCACAGCGCCCTAAATTCCCCCCAACGGGTCTCGCCGGATCATTCATCTCTCCCTTTTCTGTTGTCTGGGTTTGATCGAGAGAAGAGCCTCGCGAGCTGCGCCAAATGTGCGCCGCCGCGCGGCGGAGAACCATTTTGTCCAGCGCCATCGCGCAACCTGAGGTCGACGAAAGCTTCGACCGATTTGATTTCCATCCCAACCTCTGCCGGGGGCTCGAAGCCGCCGGATTCACGGAGGCACGGCCGATCCAGGCCGAAACCATTCCCGCTTGCCTCGAGGGCCGTGACGTCATGGGCCTGGCCCAGACAGGCACGGGCAAGACGGCCGCCTTCGCGCTGCCGATCCTTCAGCGACTGCTCGAGGAGCCCGGCCGCGGGCCGCTCGTGCTCATACTCGCTCCAACCCGCGAACTCGCGATCCAGATCAACGAAGAGATTCGCCTGCTGTCCAAATTCGTCGACATCGAGTCGACGACGCTCTTCGGCGGCGTGCCCATCGGGAGCCAGCTACGTGCCCTCAAGCGCGACCCGGAGATCCTGGTGGGCTGTCCGGGGCGCGTCCTCGACCTGCTCCAACAGCGTAAGCTCGACCTGGGCGGAGTCGACACACTCGTGCTCGACGAAGCAGATCATATGTTCGACATGGGCTTCCTGCCCGACCTCAAGCGGATCCTCAAGGCCCTGCCCGACGACCGGCAGAACCTGCTCTTCTCGGCGACGATGCCGAAGGAGATCCGCTCACTCGCGAGCCGGATCCTCGATCGACCGCATATCGTCGAACTCGCCCCAAGCGCGCCGGCGGAGCGAATCGAGCACGGCATCTTCGAGACCGACCCGAGTCGTAAGCGCGGCCTGCTGGAGAAGATCCTCGCGGAGGACGACTGCGGCTCCGCGATCGTGTTCACGCGCACGAAACATCGTGCCAAGCGCATGGCCCAGCAGCTCGACCGCCAGGGCCTCCGCGCCGTCTCGCTCCAGGGCAACATGTCCCAGAGCCAGCGCGACCGGGCGATGAGCGGCTTCCGAGAGGGGCGCTTCGACGTGCTCGTCGCCACGGACATCGCGGCGCGCGGGATCGACGTGGCCGGTGTGGACTACGTCATCAACTTCGACGTGCCCAATACCGCCGAGACCTACACCCACCGCATCGGACGCACGGGGCGCTCGGGCGCCGAGGGCAAGGCGGTCACCTTCGTCACGTCGGAGGATCGCGCCTGGGTTCGCGACACCGAGCGCATGTTGGGATCGGCTCTGCCCCGCTTCGACACGCCCGAGGTCGAGCCGTCTCGGGCGATCGACGCCGATCGACGACCTCGAAACGGACGCAACGGCCGTTCCGGCAGGACCGGAAAAGCCGCCAATCGGGGCGCCGGAACCGGAAAGGGAGAGGCGAATCCCCGACGACGACGCTCTCGCTCCGGCGGTCGCCGCCAACCAACGGCATCCCCGTCCTAACGTCCAGGATTCACGCCGCCGAGCAAGGCTCGGCGGCGTATCCTACTCGGACATCCGCGGCGTATCACGCGAATCGCAGCCTCTGCTGATTCGGTCCGCCTCGTCATAGTCGGGGAATGTCTCGACCAGCTCGACGAGCGCCTCGCACCGCTCCGCGTCGTCGGCGAAGCGCGTGTCGGTGAAGACGCGATCGGCGATGCGTTGCGGCGTACGGTAGTCCGAAGACATCCGGATCCCGCCCCCTGCTCCGCTATCGAGCACGATAAAGCGCGGGCTCTCCTCCGTTGCCGAGTTCCAGGGCGCCCAACGCGGGAGAGCCTCGTCTCCTCCCTGCCCGGGATCCCCGGTGCGAGCAAACTGGGCCCAATATCGGCCCATCGCGATCGAGAGCGGATCGGAGGCCAGCGCGGAATCCTCTCGAAACATCACCCTCATCAGCGGCTCAAGCGCGGGCGACCCCATCACGAAGGGAATCTCCACCGCGTGCCCGGCGCCGAGCAGCACCCCCATATCGGTCCCCATCAAGCTCGGCTGCTCGTCCCAGTCGAACCGATAGGCATAGACCGGGAGATCCCCCTGGCTCTCGATCGCGATCGCGATCTGGTCCGCCCCGTCCACCTTCCAGGCATCCGAGGCGTGCTCGGCATCTCGCTCGTAGCGCTCGACGTCGCGCAACCGCGGAAGAACTCCGAAGAGCATCCACGTGTACTCCGGATTCCTCATCATGAAGAGCTTTGTCTCATCCCGGTTCGTCCCAACCATCGTCGGCACCCGGTGATAGGCTCCGGCACGAAAGTGGTCGATCATCTCCCCTTTGGGCACCACCGTTCCCTCTCGAATCGTGAGCGGAACCGAGCTCATATTGACTTCAGCCCGGTCCGCGAGCACCCCGATGATCTCTTGGCGGCTCTTGCCACGGAGATAGCCGGCGAGTGAGCGGGGCGGGGCCGAATCGGCATACGCCCTCGCCGCCTCCCGATCGGGCACGCTGCCGTCGCCAACGAGCAGACGGGCCAGGAACTCGCGAGAGCTGAAGGGGCGTCCCGGTTCTTCGTCGGCGACCCAGTTTTCGGACTCGCTGATGCTGGCCGACCAGGTCCCCCCGCTCTGCGCGATCGCTCGATGGAAAAGACCGCGGGCCGGGGGCGACAAGAGCAGCGCGAGGACGTTGTTGCCGCCCGCGGACTCTCCAAAAATGGTCACGTTTCCGGGGTCGCCCCCGAAGGCGCTGACATTTTCGCGAACCCACTCCAGGGAGCGAATCAGATCGAGGGTCCCGAAATTCCCCGAGCGGTCGAGTGCATCGTCCTGCGCTTCCCAGAGCGCCGGGTGCCGAAACCAGCCGAAGGGGCCCAACCGATAGTTCGTCGCGACGACGATCACACGATGGGTCTCGGCAAAGCGGCTCCAGTCGTAGCTCGAGCTCGTCCCCATCAGGTTCCCTCCGCCATGAATCCAGAACATCACAGGCAGGCTCTCCGACTGCGCAGGCACTGCGTCCGGATCGAAACGAGGCGCGTAGACGCTCAGCTGGAGACAATCCTCACGGCCCACTGGACGGTCGGGATCCTGCCCCTGGGCGAGCGTCATCGGATATTGCGTGCACATCACAGGGGGCGTGAGCGCCTCGAACTCGCCTCTCCAGGCCGGCAGGGCCTCCGGTGCCCGCCAGCGCAGCGCCCCCGTCGGCGGCTTGGCGAAAGCAATGCCGTGCCAAACGTGGGCGCCCTCCCCGCTCGTCTGTCCGATAACGGAGCCTGCCGGGAGGAGTCGCCGCGACGCGGGGTCCGAGACCGGCGAAGGTACCCCCGGTGATCGCGAACAGGCAGCAGCGAAGAGCAACAGAATCGAGACGAGGCAGGCTCGTGCGAGAGGCCGGTCGAACATCTTGGGCTCCTTCGATGTATTCAGGGAATCGCCGAGTCTATAACGCTCTCATCGCGGCGGCTCGATCTCACGCGTTCTCCCCTCCCCCCAAAAGACAACCCTCGCAACACCCCAGGACACGGGGAGCTCGACGCAACGGCTCCGATAGCCACCCAAACCCGTACAGCTGACTTCGAGTCGCACCCACACCCTGGCATCGATTTGCTATCCAACCTCGGCATGGGCAGCCTGACCGAAGAACAGATTTCACATTATCGACGCGAGGGCTACGTCCGACTACCGCCGGTTCTCGAGCGTGACCAAATCGACCGCTATCTCACGCGCGCGCGGAACATCGCTCGCGGCGACATCCCACCGGCGGCCGTCAACCGTCTCGTCAAGGACATCCACTACGCGAAGGGCCTACTGCCCACACCCGAAGACCCTGAGCACGCGCTGTGGAAGATCGTGAACCCGGATCGCTTCGACGAGGTGATGGCCGAATGCCTCCGATTCCCCAAGGTGCTGGACGCGGTCGCTTCGCTCATCGGAGAAGACCTGATGGCCTTCCTTCTGATGTTCATCTACAAGCCGCCGGGTCTCGAGGGAGCCGTGCACCCCTTTCACCAAGATGCCGCCTACTTCATGTTCCAACCCCAATCGCAATGCCTTGGGGTGTGGATCCCGTTGGACCCGGTCTCGGAGGCGAACGGCTCACTGACGCTCGTCCCCCGCTCTCATCAGCTGGAGGTCCGTAAACACGAAATCCAGGAGGGCACCAACTTCGGGGCGCTCGCGGCGGAAGGGACCGAGAACGATCCCGATTTCCAGGAGCGGGCGATCACGATGGAAATGCAGCCCGGAGAATGCCTCCTCTTCAATACTCGCCTGCTCCATCGCACGGGCGGCAATCGAACGTCCGGACATCGCCGGGTCATCACCCTGCACATGGCAAGCGCCGCCTGTCAGATGACGGGACCGGGACTGAGCGAATACGGGTTCACCTTGGTCAGCGGAGTGCTCCACGAAGGCGGGCTCCGCCCCGTGGCTTCGCCCGAGCTGGCATTGACGAATCGGCTCCTCTGAGCAGACGACGCTCCACATCCCCTCCGCCAGTCGCGAGATGTCCGCTCATCGCCCAATCGGTCGACACACCCAGCGCCGGATCTCGGATTCGAACCTCGACGGCCCCGTTCAGGGAAGCTGAGACGAATTCCAAGTCCACCTCATTTTCATCTACAATCGGAAAACCACCCAGCCCCCGGTCTCCGCGAGCGACGTTCCCAACGCCGCCTCCAGCATGGCCGAGAGCGACACACCCTCTGTGTAATACACCGACAAAGACCCGGGGAGAGAGAGCACCCCATGAAGATACGTTGCCCACTCACCCCACTGGAAACCGCGGCGGCGACCCGCCGGAGCCGTATTGGCCGCGCTCTGCTCGTCGCCCTCGCCTCGACCGCACTGGGCGCCTCGCCCGCGGCAGCCTACTCGAGCGGCATCGCCGGCTATGCCGGCGCGCCCGATGACCCAAGCGGCTCGAGTTTCACCTGCGCGCTCTGCCATTACGGCGGCAGCCTCACGGGCGGCGCTTTCCTCCTCATCCCTGGAGAGATCGTCGCCGGCGAGACCGTCCCGATCGACGTCTACTACTCGGGCGCCGCGCCACAGGTCTGGGGCTTCAATTTGATCGCGATCGAGGACGCAACCGGCCTGCCGATCGGGCAACTGATCGCGGGGACCGGTACTCAGATCGTGACCAGCGCAGGCCAGGCATGGGACTATCTCGCCCACGCGTCAGATGGGACGAGCAGCCGCATTGGCACGGCGGCAAACCCTGGCTGGGAGGTCGAGTGGACCGCGCCGCCGAGCGCGGTCGACGACGTCACGTTCTATCTCGCCCTCAACGCCGCCGACCACAGCGGCAGCACGAGCGGAGACATCATCTTCACGACCACCGAGACGATCACGGTTCCAGCGCCGGAGCGCAGCCTGGGACTGGCGCTCGCCTCCCTCGCACTTTGCGGCATCGCCCGGAGACGCTCTCCCGGTCTGGAGACCACGGCGAGCCGCAGCCTCGTCCGCCTCACCAGGCCTGCGTCCCCCGCCACATGAGGACCACCCTTCGACACTTCCGCGAGTTACTCGATCTCAAGATGGCGATCGTCCTCGCCCTTGCCCTCCTCTCCACCTATGCCTGCGAGGCCATCGGCCTCCGGATCGACATGCCGCTCGAGCTCGTGGGGATCGCCATCGTGTTCCCCATCGTCTTCTCGATTGGGCAGGCCTTTCAGCGACGCGAAGCCGCACTCCTCGCGCTTGCCGACTTCAAGACGAGCCTCGCCGCGCTCTTGCTCGCACATCGCGACTGGCCTAGCTCGGAATCCGCGAGACACGAGGCGCGTGCCCGCGAAATCCTCACCACCCTCCACCACAACGTGCACGAACTCCTCCGCAGGCCCTCTCCCGCCCTGCTGAGCCAGACCTACGCGGCGTTTTCCGAGATCTCGCGATCGAACGAGCGACTCCGGCGAGAGGGCGAGGTCAGCCCAACGGAGATCTCTCGCGCCAACCAGTACTTGAAGGTCTCGATGTTCAACCTCGAAAAGATGCGCAACATCTCGATCTATCGGACACCACGCGCGCTCCGCTCTTTCACCCAGATCTTCCTGAGCGGCTTCCCGATCATCTTCGGCCCCTATTTCGCGTTCCTTTCCGACACCTGGTACTCGGGGGTCGGCTACGGCGTCGCGATCCTTTACACGGTTGTATTAGTCGGCCTCGACAACATCCAGGAGGGGCTCGAAAACCCCTACGATGGGATCGGCGTCGACGATATCCGCTTCAGCGAGGACGAGCTGACCTCGGTCCGCGAAGTCGGCCGCACCCCACTCGCCGACTCGCCCTGAATCACCCGTCACCCGCGAGCGGGGCTGCGAAATCGGTCGGAAAATTGTGGCGCCAGGCGAGTTCCTCATAGCGCCGCCTGATCTTCCAGCCCACGGATGTCCGGGCCAACTCGTCGCGGAACCAGATCCCCGAAAACACGACCCGCGTGTCGGATGAGGTCTCCATCTTCACGGCGATGTACTGCATCGAACGCACCCGAGCGAGATCTCCTTCGAGTTCGACCTCGAAATTCGTGGAGAGGTGCTGGTACGAGTGGAAGCGCCCCAGCACCGACGCGAGCCAGGCGCGCACCTCCGGTGGCCGTCCGACCGCACCGTCGTTCTCCGAGTAGTCGATCTGCGCGTCACTCGTGAAGAGCGACTCCCAACGGGCCCAGTCTCGCCGATCCATGGCGCTGGCCTCGGCGACCAGTACGTCCTGAATTTCGGACCGGTCCGACAACTCCTCGAGCGTTCGCATCCTCTGACTCCTGGCGATGAAACGCACGTGTGGATCGACGCGCGCAGGCGGACCTGTGAGCGTACCGAGATCCCCTTCGATAGGCTCTTTCGGGTCCCAAGATGCCTGCGAGGCGAGGACGACCGGCTGACCCGGAACCGATGCGGATCAGCTCATCGAGGGCCACGAAGCGCCCGATGCCCTGGCACCCGGCGCTTCCAACGCCGCTCGCCCCCTCTACGCTCGACCCAAGGAGAACGACGCGATGCCCCCTTCGAATGCCGCCGCCCAGGGCCGTGAGATCCTCGACGCGGCCCGCGCGCTGCAGCCGGTGATCCGGCAGGCCGCCGACCGGACCGAGCGCGAGGGACGGCTCGATTCCGAGATCGTCCAGGCGCTCGGAGACGCCGGTGTCTGGGGCATGGCGATGCCCCGCGCGATGGGCGGTCCCGAGGCGGATCCGGTCACCCAGCTCGAGATCATCGAAACCCTGGCCCAGGCCGATGGCTCCGTCGGCTGGGTCGCCATGATCGGCTCGGACGGCGGCTTCTATGCGGCCCACCTCTGCGAAGAGGCCGCCGAGGAAATCTACGCGGACCGCGAAGCCGTGACCGCCAGCGTCCTCGTCCCGCGCGGGCGTGCCCAGCGCGTAGAGGGAGGCTATCGGGTCAGCGGGCGCTGGCCCTTCGGGAGCGCGAGCCTCCACGCCGAATGGTTCGTCGGCGGCTGTCTGGTCTTCGACGGCGACGCACCCGCGACGGATGCGCAGGGTCGGCCGATCGTGCGCATGGCCTTCTTTCCCGCCGACGACTGTACGGTCGAGGACAACTGGCAAACAACCGGCCTCGCCGGCAGCGGTAGCAACGATTGGGGCGTCGACGACGTCTTCGTTCCCGAGCAGCGGAGCTTCTCCCTCTTCGAGCCCGCCCGGGTCGACGCGCCCCTCTACCAGTTCCCCTGGTTCATCGTCGCCAACGCGCCGGGTGTCTCGCTCGGCATCGCCCGCGCCGCGATCGACGCCTTGTCGGAGCTCGCCGCCAAGAAGTCGACTACAGCCACGGGCGGGCACCTTCGCGACGAGCTCCTCATCCAGCGTGCCGTGGCGCAGGCCGAAGCCGAGCTCGGCGCAGCCCGCGCCTACCTGATCGACACGACCCGCACGCTCTTCGACACCGTGGCCGCGGGCGACGAGCCGAGCCTCCGCTTGCGCGCGACGTTTCGGCTCGCCGGGATCCACGCCTTTCGGGCCGCCAAGTCCGCGGTCAGCCGCATGTATGAGGCCGGAGGGGGATCGGCGCTCTACGCTCGCTCCCCACTCGATCGACACTGGCGCGACATCTCGACCGTGACCCAACACGCTTTCGCCAATGAAAAAGGCTACGGCGAGGTCGGGCGCGCCTACCTGGGCCTCGATCCCCAATCCCATATGATCTGAAGGGGCCGCGTCCGCGCCCCGGTCAGGAAAAGACCGTGTCCAAAGGGCCTTCTCGAGCCACCCTCGTCACCGGAGCCTCCTCCGGAATCGGCCGAGCCATCGCGCTGCGACTCGCGAGCGAGGGCTGGCCCGTCTACGCCGCCGCGCGGGACACGCGTCCGCTCGCCGACCTCGAGTCCGTGGGGTGTCAGCTCCTCGAGCTCGACGTGACCGAGGCCAGCGCGCGCGACCATGCCATCGCCCAGATCGAGGCCGAGCACGGTGCCGTGGGCGCGCTCGTCAACAACGCGGGCTATGGCCAGCAGGGGCCCTTCGAGGAAACGCCCCTCGCCGCATTCCGGAATCAATTCGAGACGAACGTCTTTTCGGTCGTCGGGCTATGCCAGCGGGCGCTGCCTGCCATGCGCGCGCAACGCTGGGGACGCATCCTGAACCTCTCGAGCATGGGCGGACGGCTCAGCTTTCCGGGCGGCGCGGCCTATCACGGCTCCAAATATGCGCTCGAGGCCATCAGCGACGTGCTTCGCTTCGAGGTCGCCGGCTTCGGCATCCGCGTCGTCGTGCTGCAGCCGGGCCCGACCTCGACCGCGTTCGGCGCCCGCTCTCTGCGCTCCCTCGAAGACCTGGTCCCGACCGACGACGGCGCGTACGACGCGCTTCGCGCGGGAATCCGGACCGCCCTCGCCTCGACCTTCGAGACGGAACCGCCGAGCCGCAACGCCGATTCCGACACCGGCATCGCGACCCCTCAGGAGGTCGCGGAGGTCGCCTGGCAGGCCCTGTCCAGCGAAGACCCGAAGCCGCGACAGGTGGTCGGTGCCGCGGGCGAGCAAATGGTCGCGCTCAAGGAGAGCGGCACCGAGCGAGACTGGGATCGCTTCGTCGCCGGCCTCTATCCCGCCCCGGGCATCGAACGAAACGAAACGCCGGACACCCCACGCCAGGATTGACCCCCACTCGCTCAGCGTCCTCCGGCGACGCTCCCTCCGCATCGGGGCTCAGAGCGCGGGCCGACCCGCCGCGAGCCACGCCGGCTCCGACCAGACGTCGTGGTTCTCGCCCCAGGCCACACCTGCATCCGATTCCCAGCGCACGAGATTGAGCACGGCATAGACGCCGTTGCCCGCATTGGACGCCATCACGTTCACACACTCGCCCGCCGCTTCGAGCGTGCGACCCGCGGCGTCGGTCGCCCGAACCCGCACCGAGGCCGGCCGCTCCTCCACCCAGTGCGTCTCGCGCGCGCCCGAGACCAGCCGGGCGGAGACCCCGTCTCTCAGAAGGTATCCGCTGGTGATTCGCTCTTCGCCGTCGGGCGTCGGGTTCACGTAGGCGAAGAAGCCAAAGCCGTCGGCCGTCGCATAGGCGTTGCCGAGCCGGAGTTCCTCGGGCATCTCGCGCGGTCCCCAGGAGCGATCGCGGATCGCATAGCAATCGATGCTCTTTCGTTGGCCTCGAAACGCGAGCGTCCCCGTCACGCGGCCTGGTTGTTCGAGGTGGCCTTCGAACATGCCCGGGGATTCCTCGGGCGGCACCGGGTTCGGGGGCATGATGGAAGTGAACTCGAGGTCGAGTTCGACCTGCTCGCTTTGATGCCGGATCCGGTACCGAGAGAGCGGCGCCACACATTCGATCTCGAGGCCGTTGGAGAGACGGAGCGAACGCAGATCCGGCGGCTCCACATAATCCTCGACCCAACGGTCTCCGAAAAGACCCTCCGAGCGACCCTTCCAGCCGGCGACGGCCCCGCCCTGCTGTCCGGCGTTCGCACTCCACCAGAGTCGGACGGAAGCGGTCAGCCCCTCCTCCGGCACCCAGAAAGGGAACCACATGGTCTCGACCCAGGAGGCCGCCTCGCTCGTCGGCGGGTGAAACGCGTCATCCGCCTGGGTCACTACGAGCGTCGGATCCCTGCCAATCATGAACTCTCCAAGGTCTGCGCCAAAGTCTGCGGCCGCCGCTCCGCGAGCGGCCCCATCAGGGGCCTGCGCCGCTCGGCCAAACGCTCCATTCGACGCGCCAGATAACCCGCGACGCGACGCTCCAAACCGGCGTCCGTCGCGACCTGCTCGCGAATCGCGTGGCGCAGCGCCGCTTGCGTCGCGCTGCGATCTTCGGGTCCCCCCTCCAGAACCGAGCCGAGATCTTCCCAATCGCTTCGGTCGAGCCGCGCTCCCACCCGCGCCGCATGATCCAGCGTCGCCGTGGCGCGCTCGATGCTCGCGAGCCGGCGAAGCGCGGCGGGGTCAGACAACGCGGGCTCGACGACGCCCCTCAGATCCCGGCGAACGGCGTCGACCAAGGGGCCCTCGGCGAGCACCTCTTCCGGAACGGGTAAGGGCCGATCGACGCCGAGCGCATCACACAGAACGAGGGCCGCCGCGCGCATCAGGGAGGTTTGGTACATGGTCATCTCGACGATGTCGAAGCCCGGGGGCGGGTCGGCCAGGCCGAGCCCGATCATCAGGCTGTTGCGCGTGAGAACCAGCGCCCGGTAATACTCGACACGAGCAGAGTCGACGGGTGGACCGCCGCTCTCCTCGTATTCCGCGAAGCGGCTCGACAGCGGACCGATCGGCGTCGCGATGTCGCGCACGGCGATCGCCGCCAGGTCCTCCATCGGGTCTCCGAAATGCGCCACTTCCCAATCCACGAGCCCCGTGACGCGCCCCTGCTCATAGAGAAAGTTGCCGGGGCCCATGTCGCTGTGGACGAGGCAATAGCGCTCGACATGCGAGGGGATCTCGCGTTCCAGCCAACCGAGCGCGAACTCGAAGAGCGGGTCGGCCGCCTCCCCCAGATGAGCGAGCGCCACCCGCGCCTGCTCGAGCGTATCGCCGGCGCAGGCTTCGGGGCGCTCTGGAAGGGAGAGATGCTCGATCTCGAGCGCCGCAGGGTCGAGGCGGTGGAGCGTGGCCGTCAGCTCCATGAGATGGCGTGCGGTCGGCTCGCGGTCCTCCTCCCGATCGACGGCAGGAAAATCCGAACGACCCGGCAGGCGTTCGAGGAGGACCGCCGAGAGCGAGGCGTCCCACCCGATCAATTCAGGCACGGGAACCGGTGTCGAGGCGAGCGCCGCCAACACCGCCGCGTCACGCGCGCTCCCCGCCTTCGCGCCCCGGTCTCTCAGCAAGAAAAGCGCTCGTCCATCGGCTTCGCTCCCCACGTCGACCTGCCAGGCCTCGCGACTCGCCCCGGCGAAATGGGGAGAAACCTTCCTCAACGATTGACCACTCACGGCCTCGACCCACGCGGCGAGCGCGCCTGGCAGCATCCCCTCGACGTCGCTCACCACGCCCCTCCACAACGCCCGAGCTGCTTCGACGCCGACCGAGCGCCCACCCCGACGACCCTCGCGGCCCGGTCGTCACGAACCCGACCTTCCTCAAAGAGAAGGCCGGGCGCGCCTTGAAGACGGTCGCCCCGGCCCAGGTCCCGTGTATGCTGGGAGCGCCGCGCAGGAAAGGCGCGATTTCCCAGCGTCCCCCGTGGCCCGAGAAAGATGAATGACGTGATCGACGGCTCTTCCATGGCTGAGAAAAACACTAGTCCTCGGGTCGAATCGATGCTCGCCTCTGTGGGCTCGACCCTGCCCTTCTTCCCCGCCGCCCGAGAGGGGTCATGACGACCGATCGCCGATACTCCCTCGAAGAGATTCAGGACCGCTTCGCGATCGAAGATCTCTATGACCGACAGCTCGCCGCCGCAGAAGCCTTCGACTTCGAGGCCTATGACACCACCTTCGCCTCCGACGCGCGGGTCGACCTCTCCGACTTCGGCCTCCCGGCCTGCGACTATCCCGAGTACCGCGCCTGGCTGGCGTCACTCGAGGACACGATGCTCCAGGCCCAGCGCTCGACCGGAGGCCTCCGGCTCCACCTCGACGGCGACCGCGCGACCACCCGCGTCCCGGTGACGTGTCATGTCGTGATGCGCGTGGCCGAGGAGCGCGTGCTCACCCATACCGGCCTGTTCTACAACGACGTGCTCGAGCGGCGACCCGAGGGCTGGCGGATCGTCGCGCGCGTCGAAGAGCGCGCCTGGCCCGAACCCGACTGAGGCCCGCGCAGGAGAGAACGGTCATGCGACAGGCTCCTGAAACTGCGCCCGGCTTCGCCGGATGGCGCATCGTCTGGACCGTGTCCCTCGCCCAGGGGCTGGGCCCGGCCCTCCTGGGCCCGGCGGGCGTCTTCATGACGCCGATGCAGGATGAGTTCGGGGCCAGCCGCGCCGCCGTCAGCCTGGGCGGGCCCATCCTCGCCAGCGTCATGCTCCTCATGGGACTCGTATTGGGGCCGCGCCTCGACCGCGGCTCGATCCGGCGCTTCATGTTAGTCGGTCTCGCGATCATGGCCGCGAGCCTGATCGGGCTTTCCCGGGCAGGCAGCCTGCAAAGCGTCGGGCTCCTGCTTGCGCTCGCCAGCGTCGGCATGAGCCTCTACGGCATCCTCCCCGCCCAGGTGTTGCTGGTGAATTGGTTCACCCGGCTGCGAGGCCGCGCATTGGCGCTTTCGACCGTCGGCATGAGCGTGTCGGGTTTTCTCTTGCCGCCGCTCTCGGCGCTGCTCATCGCTCAGGTCGGCTGGCGGGACGCGATCGCCCTGATCGCGGCGACCGCGGCGATGATCTGCGTGGTGCCGATCGCCCGCTTCATCGTCGACCGTCCCGAGGATCTCGGACAGCATCCCGACGGTGACCGCGAGGGCCGCGCGGTCCCCACAACGACGATTCGACGCTCGCCCCGCCATTTCCTCGGAAGCGGGAATTTCTGGCTGATCTCCCTCGGAATGGGCCTCGCCCTCGCATCGCTCGCGGTCACCCTCCACCTCGTGCCCTTCGCCCTCTCCCTCGGCTTCCCGCTTCAGCGAGCGGCCTGGCTCCCCACCGCGCTCTCAATGGGCTCTCTCTTCGGAAAGCTCCTCGGCGGCTACTCGATCGACCGCCTCGGCCATCGCATCACCGTCGCGAGCCTGCTCTCCGTGCAGGGAATCGGTTGGATCCTCGTGACGAGCGAACCCGGCTACTTCGGACTCCTCGCCAGCGCGGCCCTGATCGGCTTCGGATCCGGCGGCTTCCTCCCCCTCCCTCCCGTCTACCTCGCCGCCTGCTTCGGTCCTCGGGTCGTCGGGCAGGCCGTGGGCCTCTCGGGCGCGGCCACTCTTCCCCTTCAGATTGCGGCGCCCCTGCTGGTCGGCGCCCAATTCGACCGGGTCGGGAGCTACCTCCCGGCCTTTGAGGCGATGCTGGGGGTCAGCTTCCTGGCCGCCGTACTGCTCCTCTGCGTACGCCTCCCGGCTTCAGAGCCCTCAGCGGACTAAGAGAGGAGAGTAGGAGGCCCTCAGCGGAGCAGGAGGCCCTCAGCAAAGTGGATCTCTCGGCAGCGCCCTGAAATCCCACTCCGTCGTCCTGCGGCCCAGCCCGGCAGGGTCCCCAGACCCAACCCGGGCGCTCGCTACGCTCCCGCGTCCAGCGACGGACAAGGAGAGGCGACTGCCATGAACGATCTCGAATCTCGATTTCACGCCCTCGAAGAGCGCGTCGAGGAGCTCGAAGACCACGGCGCGATCACGAACCTGCGATACCGCTACCACGTCGCCGTGAACGAGAAACGCCTGGACGAACTCCCGAGCCTCTTCGAAGAAGACGCCCGGGTCGACTTCGAAGGGATCGGGGCCGCGCGCGGGCGTCAGGAGATCGACGCCCTCTATCGTGATCTGGTCGGCGAGAGCCCCTTCATCAAGCAGTTCATCCACAACCACTTGATCACCCTCGCGGGCGACGAGGCCACCGGGCTCAGCTACCTGGACGCCCGCACCGTCCGCGACGGAGAGAGCGTCCTGGTCGCCGCGCGATTCGATGACGAGTATGTCCGCTCGGCCGGCGCCTGGCGGTTTCGATCCCTCCGGCTCCGGGTCTTCTTCGCCGTCCCCGTCCAAGCCGGCTGGGCGGAGGCCATCGAGCCCCTTCGCGTCCGCTGAGGCGGTCGCGGGGGCTCTGCCCTTCATGAGCCGCGATTAGTACCAGGGACCCCAAGGACCCCATTCGTTCCATTCCATCGCCGCATCCTGGTTCATTTCCGCGGTCTGCTGAGCCTGGTTGGCGAGCTTCTGCTGAAGCGCCATGCGCTGATATCGCTGGTGTGCTTTCTGGTTCCCGACGTAGACGCAGACGCATTCGAGCGCGTCGGCGTAGACGAAGTAGGTCTCCCCATCCTTGTCGTGCGGCTGGATTTTACGCTGGGTCATCGCCTGGACCTTCGCGAGCTTCTCGGGCGTGTCGGCCAGTTTCACCTGGAAGCCGGCGGCCGCGAGGACGCGCTCCGTCTTGATGGCTTCGCTCTTCTGGATCGCTGCGCAGCCGAGGCTGGTTGCGGCTACGGCAGCCATCACGAGTAGGAATCGCATGTTTGGGGATCTCCTTTGGGTTTCTCGATCCGAAAGCGGGCGCATGGTACCCGACTCGCGGGCCGCCGCTCCGGCCGGTGAGACGCGCGACCCCATCCGCAGACTCGACCTGCAAGGTCCTCCCGGATCGCCCAGCGGCGGCCGTGGTCCCAAGTTGGGGATTCCAGCGGGGGCCACAGCCGATCAGGGTCCCTCCTGCTTTCAATTGGGTCTAAAAGGACACGATCAGCCCAGCCGGAACGCGAACGGGAGGTTTACTCCTGGGGTTGATCATGAGAATATGCAACGCCTGCTGGGCCCCGGTGCACTCGGTGGCCCCTTTTTACCTCGGAGAAAACCGATGCCTCGCCGCCTCTGCCGCCAAATACTCTCCCTCCTCCTATCTCTCACGCTGCTGACCCTCCCCGCCGCAACCGCCGGGGCGCAGAGCACTCCGGCAGTCATCGCGAATTCCCAGGGCATCGCGGTCGCCCTCTCCAACCTCACCCCGTATATGCTGAACCGGGTAGGCCTCTACGAAAACGTGGCGATCGCGGGCCCGGGCTACCCCATCGCCATCTGGCCTTATCAGCACACAGGGACCAGCGTCACGATGCGCGGAGGCCCCGCCAGCGGGGGCGAGTCCGAAATCGCCTATGCCATCGAAGCGGGGGGAGCCTTCGACCCGTCCTTCGAGCTGCGCTTCCAGGCGAACACCGTGTGGGACTTCGACGCGGCGGCGAGTCTCCTGCTCCACGCAGCCAAGAAAAAGGCCACGAGTTCCGCAAAGTCCGAACTCAAGAAGAGCGCCAAGGAAGGCGCGGAAGCCGCTGGCGCAGCCGATGGGATGACGGAGGTGATCGCGGTCTACAAGCTGATCAAGCTCTTTGCCAAGCTCTTCGGGGCGCTCAATCCCACCTTCGTGATGGACATCGCGATTCAGCCCTTCGATGAGACGGCCGCCATCGAGAACAGCTGCATCACCAAGAGTCAGAACTCGCCCGGTCCAGCCGTCGTCCAGATCATCGGCCCCCCCAGCACGGAGGTCACGTCGGAGACCGTGGACGCGTTCTACGTCGCCTCGGCGGGCAGCTCGAATAAATACGAGCCGGGATTCGTCGACCTCAGCGTGAACTCGCTTTGCGACTACGTGTGCGCGGTGTGGAACAGCACCCTCGACGAACTCAATGAAACGAGTCAGTCCGATTGCCAGGACGCGCAGTCCTCTGGTTCCAGCCAACAGGAAAATTACGACGAGATCGCCGTCCAGAACTCGTGCCTCACCCAAGCCGACGTTTCAGACGGCATTCCCTGGGTCACGATCGAAAGCGATGGCCCGACCTATAATCGCTACGACCCGGGCTCCTCTTGTGGGACAACGACCCTCATCGGATATGAAACCCAGGTCGGCATCTGCGGCGGCTGTCCGCCGCTCGAGGCCTCCGAAGCGCTCGGAAGTTGGAGTGAGAGCTGTGACGAAGTCTCGTATTCCGGCGGTGTCCTGACCGCAAATTGTTCGACCGACACCGATCCCAACCGCATCAGCGAAAGCAGCCTGGCTTGTTCGACGGGCCACTGGAACAACGAAGACGGGGAGCTCGCCTGCGGAGAGGCGCCGGGGAGCTGGAGCGCCTCGTGTGATTTCGAAAGCTTCTCGGGAACGACGCTCTGCGCGTCTTGTTTGGACGATTTCAACGAACGGATCTACAGCTGCCAGCCCTGCGCGAGCGACGAGTGGTACAACGTCGACGGAGAGCTCCTCTGCGCGTCGCCGCCGGACACGCAAACCGCCAGCCGATCAGCCACCCGCCCGGCCACTTCGAAGGTCCTGTCCCCTCTGCCACACGACACACCACCGGATCCAGCGGGGCTCAGACCGACCTTCCGCCTCGCATCGCACCCGAACTTCGAAACGCTGATCCCGGGAGCTGACCGATGAAACGCATCCCTACCTGGAACGCGGTCGCTGCTCTCGTTTTGGTCCTCTCGATCTTCGCTGCCCCGATCGCCCAGGCCGTGAGGCTCGACTCGAGCGGATCCAATAACGAATACGTCGGCGTCTCCAACTACGCCTTCTCCTACAGCGGCACCCCGCTCTACCTCACGGCGCGCTGTTATTTGAACGGGGCCAAAGACTCTTCCTGGGAAGCGCCGTCCACCTGCGACGATTCGGGAGAGAATTGCTGGGCGACGACCACCTGCGAGGGCGACTGTAGTGACGTGGACGCCTATCTCTCGATGGAGTCGATGCGCAAGGCATATCTCCACTATTACGCGCGAGACCACAAGGATAGTGGCCAGGGGACCTGCTCCTTCACGATCGGGTCGACATCCTTCGGCCTCAGCTTCGACTACGAGGACACGGGAGAGGACTTCACGCTCTCTCTGCAGATCACAGACGAAGCAGACCCGACATGGCGAGGAGGCACTGGCGAGACCTGTTGGGGTGGGGGAACCGCCAGCAGCGGGCCCGTCTCCCAGGTTTTCACGACCAACGACGATGCCCAGAACAGCCAGAGCAACACGATCTGCAATGAGGACTTCATCATCAACCTGGCCGCCGATCCGTCGATCTCGAACGGAGCTGGGATCGCCGTGACCAACAACCCCTATGGGCTCCAGCAAGCCGTCCAGGAGGCCCCTTCCACGAGCACCGCTGCGGCCAAGCCCGCGACGACCTACCAGGCCGGCGACTCCTCTCCAGCCGAATCGGCGGGGCGCCGCAGGCTCGCCAATCGGGTGAGCGACGAGGGCCGTTGGCTGATCGCGAGCGACTCGGACGGAGAGGCACTCCACGGAGTCCTCGTCAGCGGAGCTGACGACGAGACGGTCGAGTTCGCCACCTGTCTCCAGATTTCCAGCAACGACGAGATCGACCCGGCGAGCGCAGCCTACACGTATCTTTGCGACTTCCTCTCCGAGGACGGCACGTCCACTCGAAACCAGCTGATCTCGTTGCCCGGGTCCAACCTGAGGGCACGCCCCCTGACCGATCTCTCTAAAACGAGGGAGGTCCGCGCCGCTGGAACCGAGATCCCGATCGGGAGCAACGCCGCCATCCGACAGCTGGCCCAGCACGCGCGCGTCTCGCGCCCCAGGCCGCCCTTGATCGAAACGAAGGGCGCGACCGAGCAGGCCGCCTCTCGGACGAGCACGGACAATCTCATCTGGCATGCCGAGAGCGATACGGGCCGCATCGCGATGCTCCAGAACGAGCAGGAGGGTCGACTCGAAATCGTGCGTCACTCCTCCGTGGCGCTCTCCCCGAGCTTCACGAGCTGCGCCGAGGTTTCCCAGAACGAGCGCGAGATCCAGTATTTGTGCCGCGGAAATCTCCGCTGCACGGGGACGCCTTGTCCGGAAGAAAGCTGGAGCGTCGGCACCCTGGTCGACTTCCCTCGCGCCCTCTTCAAGCCACGCCCGTGCCTGGAAGGACAGGGGAGCGACCCAATCCGCCCACTGCTGCGGCTGACCCGGCTCGGACAACCGGGCGACAAGGCCCGATTGCGCTTCGACAGCACCGTCCAGCTTCCGCCCGGCGAGAAAATTCAGCCCCAAAAGGATGGCTTCCGGTTCCTCGTCGAGGACGCCGACGGCAACACCGTGGTCGACCTCGACCTGCCCCCGAACCCGAAGCACAAGAAGTCCCGCGCACACGGCAAGAAGAAGCGACGGCGCGCGGAGGGCCGCTGGCAGGTCTCGAAGGGCGGCCAGTCTTTCCTCTACCGCTCCGGCCCGGCAAACGGGGGAATGGTCCCGACCGTCAAGATCGACCGGGCCCGCGGAAAGGGGCCCCGCAAATGGTCCGTGCGCGTCTACGGCAGGAAAGGGACCTTTGGGGAGGAGCCGCTCTCCCTCCCGCTGACGGCAAGCCTCTCGCTCGATCCACCGAATCCGAATAGCGCGGCGTGCGCATCCGTCGATTTCAGCCAGGCCGGCCGGCCCGACTGTCGCGTCCGCGAGCGTCCGGGAGGCTCCGTCATTACCTGCCGAACGAGATAGATCTGGGGGCCGGGGGATCGGCCCTGGGCACTTCCCCAAGCCCGTCGCGCGGGCCCGCGATCCGCCTCTCCAGGAAGCCCCTGAACCGGGTTGAGTCCAGCTCCCCGATCCGGGAGGATCTGGGTTGGAGGTGAATATGAGCCATCGCATCGACCAGATCTTCGACGCCTACGAGCAGGGACGTCTCTCTCGACGGGAGGTGATCGGCGCCTTCGCTTCCTTTCTCGCCCTCGGCAGCTCGTCGGCGAGTGCCTCCGAGGGTGCTCCCAAGGCGGGTGCTCCCAAGCCGGGTGCAGGCAGTACGGACAACGAGGCCGACTATTCACACCTCGTCACCCGCCGGGAGCCCGGCGACGGTCGAGCCCACCTGAACCACGTCAACCTCCGCGTCGCCGACGTCGAGCGTTCGCACGCCTTCTATCAACGCTTCTTCGGCCTCGGCCTCGTCACCACGCCCACCTACAACGCGCTGGACTGCGGCGGGGGGACCTTCCTAAGCCTGCAAACCAAGGCGCTGATCGATCTCGAGGAATTCCGAACCGCGCCCGAAGCGGTGGAGTGGGCCCGCACCCCGGATGAGACCGCCGGGACGCTCGAACATTTCTGTCTCGAGGTCGACGACTTCGACCTCGAGGAGACCGCCGGCGAGCTCCGCGCGGCGGGCCACGAGGTCGTCGAGGTCCACGGCAACCTGCTGACGAGCGACCCCGATGGCATTCTGGTCCAGGTCGTCGACTCGAAGATCCGCTTCCTCCACGAGGAATAGACGCCAGCACGAGGCCCGACAGCACTCGCCCGCATCCCAGCCGTTTGGATTGCCGTCGCGAGATGCTGCGGCGTCCTCCCACTCGACTTCGGCCATGTATCATCTCGCCGCAACCGGAGAAAGAAGGAGCGCCCGCGATGGCCGCCAACCCGACAGACGAGCAAACAGAGTCCGCCAAACAGAAGCTGCGCGCGGCCTGGGACCAGCTGATCCTGGAGATGCAAGCCGCACGGGACACGATCGACGACCCGTCGCTCTTCCCACCCCACGCGTCTCCCCGGGTTCTGGCCGAGGGCTATCGCTACCTGACTGGCTTCCTGCATCATGGAGTCGAACGTGCGTTTCAAGAGGATGCCGACTTTCCGGCCTTCCGAAACGCACTCTCGCTCTTCAATAAGTCGACGATCGAGAATTCGGACGCGATCTATTTCTACTCTCCGATCGATGGAAGAAAGCACTACCGCATCACCGGACACGCCGAAGACTCTCGCCATTGGCGCGGCGAGCCCCGCACGGAGTCCGGGCGCAAAGCGCCGCAATATCTGATCTTCGAGGTCGCGACCGGGCCGATGGCCGGGGACACCGGCGACCTCTCGGAACTCCAACCCGGCTTCCGCACGGCCTTCGGCACGCTCGACTCCTCCGATCTCCAGGTCGACGCAAACGGGGACTTCGAACTCCGCCTCGGCCCCGAACGACCGGAGGGCTATACGGGGCATTTCATCTGCACCCAAAAGCCACCGAGCAAGCGCAAACCCGAGGGCGGCGATCGTTATGCGGACTACATCAGCGGCCGGCAGCTCTTCTACGATTGGGAGAACGAGGACGCGATCGGCCTCACGATCGAATGCCTCGATACCGCAGGGGAGCACCCCCCGGCTCTAACCCCCGAGAAAGCCGCCCATAACCTGCGTCGTATGGGAGGCATCATCCGCGGGCAGATGCGTTTCTGGCTCGAATTCTACGACGTCGTGCTCAACTGCTTCGGGACCCACGAGCACGATGGGCGCCCCTACTTCATGCCCAAAAACGCCTACAACGAGCCGAACGGCGCGTCCAGCGACACAGGCGGCGGGATGAGTACGAACATCTACGCGGGAGGGATCTACGAACTCGAGGAGGACGAAGCCCTCTACATCGAGGCCACGTTCACGGGAACGCCGGTCTACACGAGCATCCACCTGGGCAATCTCTGGGGCGAGTCCCCGGACTACGCCAACCATCAGAGCAGCCTGAACGACTATCAGATGTACATGGGCCCCGACCGGGTCCAGCGCTGGGTCGTCGCCCATCGGGACCCGGGCATTCTGAACTGGATCGACACGACGGGGCTCCCGAGCGGATATCTATCCCATCGCTGGGCCTACTCGGAGCTCCCAGAGCGCGAAGACTGGCCCACGATCTCCGCGACAAAGATCCGATTCGACGAGATCGCGGATCATTTCCCGTCGGACCAGCCCCAGGTCACGCCGCTGGAACGTCGTGAGGAGATCGCCGTCCGTCAGCGCCATGTCCAGCGCCGCTTCCGAGTCTTCTAGCCGCGACCTCTCGATCGCTCCGGAGCTTCCCTCCGCCGTCGCTCCAAAATCGGTGAGGGCGCGCTCCTCTCACCGACCAAAAAACGTCGGGAGAATCATCTCGTCGGGAATCTCGTGCTTGATCTCCTCGTGAATTTGCGGGAGCAGCGACCAATGGGCGCCCGGGCGTTTGTGGTGCGCCGTGTGGTAGCCGAGGTTGCAGGTCAGGAAATTGTAGACCGAGCTCGTTCGATTGGTCGACGCGTCGTAGTGGGACGTCCCGTGGTAGCCCGCGTGGTGCTCGTAGGTAGCCCAGCAGGTATGGGTCAATACGACGAGACCGGGCAGCAAGAAGACGAGGAGAGCGTTGACCGGGTTCAGGTAGAGGAGCCCACCGAGTACGCCCCAGAGCGGAATCTTCATGAGCAGAAAAGAGCGCCAATGGCGCGGGTAGTTACGTCCGACGCGGTAAATGTCGAACTGATGGCTGATCAATAGCTTGACCGTGTATTCCACCCGATTCATGGTCGCCCCATCCGCGCGTGTCCAGCGAGACTCGTCGGGCTGGGGATGCGGCCTCTGATTGAGGTAGTTCCGGTGATGGCCGAGATTATGATGGAGCACCCAGCCATAGGGCCCGAGTCCCGTCTGGAGCGAGAGCGCGAGTTCGTAGACCCGATTCAGCCAGACCGCATGGAAGGTGTTGAGGTGTTGGTGATGGTGGTTGAGCGGCGCCACGAACATCCCGGCGATGGAGAAAGGAACCACGAGCAATACGGCAACCCACGCCGGGGCGAGGAAGAACGCTGCGAGGTGGAGCAGCAGTAGGCCCAGGGTGTAGGTCACCGATCTGCGGTCGGCCCGGTATCGAAGGATTTTCCCCTTCGCCGGTGCCCGACGAACGGGTGCATGCGCGTCCGCCAGTGGGCTGGCATCCACATCGATTGCAGTCGTCATTCGGATCTTGGACTCCTCACAACGCCTTCCGGCGCCTCTGCGGGGGGAGCCTCGGGAAATACGTCCGGCCGGTCGGTCCCGTCTTTTCCGACGACGACGATTCCACGACGAAGAAACGGGAGGGGGAGAGATGCAAACGATCCTCCGCCGTGTCTTGCCGGCCCGCACAGGTTTAGCCGAGCCTCGAGAGATCGAAAACGCTCCGGCCGTCTCCGAACGTAAAAGCCCTGTAAAAGTTGGCCGATCGCTTCGGATAAGAGCGCCCCACGGATCACGCTGCCTCGTTTTGGCCTCTGGGCTGGAGCGAGAAGACAGATCTCTCCCCTGGTTCAGACCCAGCCAGACCTCCAGCGAGTCGCGTCGCTCAACTCACCACGCGAAACGCGATGCAGACGCTTGGACAGGATTGCCTCGAGTTCGACGAGGCCCAATTCGCGCCCTTCGGCCTTCGCCCTGAGGACGCGTTTGACCAGAAAATGCTTGTCCCGATCCACCGGCTCGACCGCAGTCCACTTCGAATTCACCAGATGCTTTCGAAGCACCCGATTGATCTGCTGGCTGGACATACGTGCCTCCCGTCGTCGTGGCGGAAAGTCGGCGGCCCGTGCACCGGCGGCCTCACCCTTCGCCGGGATGCGCGCGATCGACGTTCGAAGACTAACCGGTCAGAGCTGCCGATGTGCTGCCGCCGGATTGCCGGTGCGTGCCGGGACGAAAGTCGGATCCAGATCCCTCCCGGCCACAACGGCGATGTGGCCGGCTCGACCGGGGGATAGACGACCTTCGATCTAAGGCCCGATCGTTTTTCGTCCGAACCGATCTTCACGGAGTGGATCTGCCTCCCCGGCTCCAGAGCGCTGCTGGAAAGGCGCGTCCCGCCCTCTCGTCCCACCGCGCCGCCCGATGCGAGGCCTGGAAGACTCGATGAAGCTCCCGAAATCCTACCTCGAACGGGGCCGCGAATTACTCGGGATGGATCTTCGATCTCTGGCCGCATTCCGGATCGGGCTGGGCTGTGTCGTCCTGGTCGACCTCGCCTTCAACCGCTTTCCCGATACCTGGTGGTTCTACAGCGACCTGGGCGCGCTGCCTCGAAGCGCGATCCTCGAACATGCGTCGAGGGCTCCTTATGTCTCGCTCCACATGGCGAGCGGAAGCGCCGCGTTCGCGGCCTGCCTGTTCGCGATCGCCGCCGGCTTCGCCCTGATGCTGGCCGCTGGGTATCGAACCCGTCTCGCGACGATCGCGAGCTGGATCTTGATGGTCTCGCTACACAACCGCGCGCCGCTGGTTCTCCAGGGCGGCGACGTCGTGCTTCGCATGCTCCTCTTCTGGGCCATGTTCCTTCCCCTCGGTGCTCGCTGGTCGCTCGACGCGCTCCGCGACAGCATCTCACCCCGCCGGCCGCAGACGCATCTGAGCGCGGGCACCATCGCCCTGCTGGTACAGATGGCCTCGATCTACGTCTTCACCGCCTGGCTAAAGACCGGCGACGCGTGGGAACGCGGCTCAGCGGTCTATTATGCGTTGAGCATCGACTCGTTCGCGCGCGAGCCCTTTGCGAGCTTTCTTCTCGGACACGGCCAGCTGCTCTATTGGCTGACCAAGGGGGTCGTCGTTTGGGAAGCCGCGGCTCCCTTTCTGCTCCTCGTACCGATTTGCTTCGGCCCCTTTCGAAGCCTCGTCGTCCTGGGCTTCATCGCCCTGCACGTGGGCTTCAGTCTCGGCCTGAAGATTGGCCTCTTCAGCCCCATCTGCATCGTCGGATGGCTCGCCTTCCTACCCGGTTGGTTCTGGGAGCGGCGCGGAGGTACGGAACCAAAGTGGACAGTCGAGGCGCCCCCCCGCCCCAACCCCTTCGCCGAGGCCGCCGCGCTCGCCTTTCTCTGCCTCGGATTGAGCTGGAACCTCTCGACGGTCGACGACCTCGAGATCGAACTTCCTTCCACGCTCAAGCAGGTCGGAAGGCTCATCCGAATCGACCAGAAATGGAGCATGTTTGCCCCTCAGCCGATGACCGACGACGGCTGGTACGTCATTCCGGGGAAAACGGTCGGCGGACGAGACGTCGAACTCTGGCGCACCGGGACGGACACCGCGATCGCCCCCGCGCGCCCCACTCTCGCCGTCGAGAAGCCGGCGTGCGTCAGCTGCGGTTTTCCCAACCAGCGCTGGCGCAAATACATGCGCAACCTGTGGCTCAAGGAAAACGCGCAGATGCGTCTCTATTACGGCCGTGCGCTCTGCCGCGACTACAACGAGAGGCGGGCCATGCTCGATGCGCTCGCGACCTTTCGAATCGTCTACATGAGAGAGATCACTCCTCCGCCCGGCGCCCTGCCCGACCCCATCGAAGAGGTCCAGATCTGGGATCATTTCTGCTTCGACGAGCAAGAGGTCGCGGCGCGCCAAGGGAGATCGCGATAGGCCTGAGCCTCCCTCCGCGCCTTCCTGGGAAGGTCCGGAGCCCGAGGCCTGCGGGACCTCTCCCCGCGAGCGGTGTATCTTGAATCTTCCTATCGGCCTCCGGCGGCGAAGGGCCTGCGCTCGAGGAGAGCGACGAGGCTCGGGCCTTCACCAGGAAGAAGAACGATGCGCTACCTGCCCTTCGGCAATTCGGGACTCCGAGTCTCGGAGATCGCGCTCGGCGCGATGACCTTCGGAGAAGAGTGGGGCTGGGGTAGCTCCGCCGCCGAGAGCCGGAGCGTCTTCGACGCCTTCGCGGAGGCGGGCGGGAATTTCATCGACACCGCCGATGTCTATACCGCGGGGACCAGCGAGCGCCTACTCGGAGAGTTCGTCGGGGCGGAGCGGGACCGCTTCGTGATCGCGACGAAATTCTCCGCCGGTCCCGACGCCGCCGATCCAAACGCCGCGGGCAACGCACGCAAGAACATGCGGCGCTGCGTCGAAGCGAGCCTTCGGCGCCTCGGGACCGATTATATCGACGTCTACTGGGTCCACGTCTGGGATTTCCTCACGCCCGTCGAAGAGGTCATGCGCACCTTCGACGATCTCGTGCGTGAGGGGAAGGTGCTCTATGTGGGGATCTCCGATGCCCCCGCTTGGGTCCTGTCGAGAGCCCATACACTCGCCGAGCTGCGCGGGGCCACCCCCCTCGCAGGCATTCAGATCCCCTACAGCCTGACCGAACGCGGGATCGAGAACGAGTACCTTCCGATGGCCGAGGCGCTCGACCTCGCCGTATGTGCCTGGTCGCCACTGGATCAGGGCCTGCTCACAGGAAAATTCACGACGGGAAACGGATCCGACTCGAAGCGAAGCCTGATGCACCAGGGTCATGTCCCGGAGGCCAAGCGCGACACGATCACCGCGCTCGACGCGATCGCCCGGGAGCTTGGCCGGTCCTCCGCTCAGGTCGCCTTACAATGGCTCCGCCAGCGCAGCCCCCGCGTGATCCCCATCGTCGGGGCACGCACGGTGGAGCAACTGCGTGACAATGTCGGCGCCGCCGACTCGGAACTCCCGCACGAGGCCTTCGAGCGCTTGGAAGCGGTCAGTCGCCCAACCCCGGGCTTCCCCTACAGCCTACTCGCTTCCCCGGCGCAGACCGCGTTTACCTATGGCGGCTTCCTCGACCGGATCACGCCGACGCGGCCCTTTCCTTTATCCACCGACGCCGCCGCAGGGCCGGCGACCTACGTGGCCGACGAGAATTAGTCGAGGCCGTATCCCCCGCCACTGCCACCTGAGACCGCCTCACGCTGAGCCGCCAGGCGGCCCGGTAGATCAGCCGGCTGCCATCCCTCTACGAGCGCGGCTCCCGCCAGGTCTCGAACGGGCCGCTCGAGTTCCAGCAACAGGTCCAGGCTATAAGCGATGCGCGCGTGGAGCGCCTCGGGTCCGGCCGTGCACAGCGCGACGGCCGCTTCCACCATCGCCTCGAGTGGCTCGAAGAGCGCCTCCTTGATCTGCCCTTGCTCGAGCGCAGGCCGCAGGGCGGGGGTCAGAATGGCGGCCTGGGGCGTCAGCGCATTGACCGCGATCCCCTGACCCTCGAGCTCCGACGCAACACCAACGGTGAGACGGTTGAGCATGGCCTTGCTGCCACCGTAGAGCGTGCCCGCCTTGGAGGGCCCGGTTGGCGCGAAGGGCGGCCCGACGGGCAGCTCCGCCACCGAGGTCGTCATGTTCAGAATCCAACCCCGCCCTCTCTCGCGCATGCCCGGCACCGCGGCCTGCATCAGGGTCCAGGGTGCCCAGACGTTGACCTGCTGCGCGAAGTCGAAGTCCTCTTGTGAGAAGCTGTCGAAGGGCTGATAGCCGCCCGCAGCCGCGTTGTTCACGAGGATATCCAGGGGACCGAACGCCCGCTCGGTCTGCGCGACGAGCTCTTCGCGCCCCCCTTCGGGGTCCGCGAGATCGCAGGCGATCACGAGAGGCTTCTCCCCGACAGCCTGGATCTGCTCCCGCGTCCGCGCGAGCCCGACCTCGTCTCGTGCCGTGATCGCAACCCGCGCGCCTTCGGCCGCCAAGCGTACGGCGAGCGCCGTCCCCGTTCCTCCCTTGCTCGCCCCCGTCACCAGTGCGACCCGGCCCCGACATACTCCGCTCATCGATCCCCTCCTCAATGGCCAGCCCTGACTGGGCTCGGCGCAACAGACACGGTAACGAGGCCAACACGGCCGGGCTCGGTGCTGGCCATATTCACATCACTCCCCACCCGCTGGGTCCCTCTTTGAGCGTGGTCTTTTGCTTGCTCCGTTCATGGGAACGGGAATAGAACCGACCCTTTCGTTGCCTTTTCACCCCTGACTGCATGGGCGCTGGCTTACCCAATCACCATTTTCCGAGAGTCTCGAATTGCCGACCGAGCGCCATCGCATCCACTGCCTCATACGCACGACACCGAGCGGAAACGGCGTGGCCGCAAAATTCAGACACGATTGGGCATGGCACACTGGATGCGCGGCCTGGCATTCGATCCGCGTGCAAGACCCCTCAACCTCGAAATCTCCGTTTCGGCACGGCTGCTCTGTCTTCATCCCACGGCTTCGGGAGAGCCCGGCACGCGCACTCCGCATCAAGGCGCTGAGGGCGAGCCATTCCGCCCGCCACCGCTCCGCCGACCGGTCGGCCATGGGTCACGCAACCCGCCACGCAGCGTGGCTGCCCCTCTCGATCTGCCCCAGCCCCAACAGACCGGCCTACCTGTTACGCTTTCGTGATGCCTTTGAAAGTGATCGGCGCAGGCTTCGGCCGGACCGGAACACTCTCGATGAAGGCCGCCTTCGAGCGGCTCGGGTTCGACCCCTGTTACCACTTCATCGAAGTGATGGAGCTTCGAGCCGGGCATAACGAGGGTCATCGCAAGGCCTGGGTCGACTTCCAGAAAGGCCGTCGAGAGATGGACTGGCATTGGCTCTTTCAGCGCTATGACGCCGTCCTCGACCTCCCCATGTGTCTTTACTACGAGGAGATGATGGAGGCCTTCCCCGAGGCGAGGGTCGTCCTCACGCTGCGAGACCCCGACCGTTGGTTCGATTCCTTTTCGAGCATGTCGCGCTCGTTGCGCCGCATGCGCCTGGCGACCCTCTTCTCGCCAAAGCTGCGCGCGACGATCACGATCGCGAATACCGTGA
>Ga0315332_10000078_pt1 | contig 31470 bp, 15 predicted proteins | sample M110034915metaG_FD_203455 | JGI IMG/M metagenome (GOLD analysis project Ga0315332, IMG submission 203455) | Ammonia-oxidizing marine archaeal communities from Monterey Bay, California, United States - M1 100m 34915 | ecosystem: Environmental > Aquatic > Marine > Intertidal zone | place: USA...
CAGGTACGTATCATACCGTGGCGCACTTTCGAAATAATCGTGGGGAGCTTTGAACTGATGGCACAGAAAAAATGGTTTTTCAGGATCGCGATGTTTCCGGAACCACTCCAGCGTGGAATCGGTAATCGCATCGGATGAATGCATGCCATGGTGGGTTACAATATTCTTTGGCCATGGTTTATCACCCTGAATTCGAAACTCTGTGTTAAAGTACTTTCCCTGGCCAGGCAGTACTTTGTAATAGTCAAAGTTGGGTTCTGTCTTCAGATGCCACTTGCCGACAATGGCTGTCTGGTATCCCGCCTTTCTGATTTGAACAGGCAGTGCCTGTCTGTCCGGAGCAATCCGACCGCCCAGATCAAACACGCCGTTGACGTGGTCGTACTGGCCGGTGATAACGCACGCTCGTGACGGAGTGCAGATGGCATTGGTGCAGAAGGCGTTATCAAAGCAAATGCCTTCCGCTGCCAGAGTGTCAATCGTCGGCGTCGGATTCAGCGGCTTCAGTAAAGTTGCGAAGGCGCCAACTGCCTGAGCCGTGTGATCATCCGACATGATGAACAGGATGTTCGGCTTATCGGCAGCGTTCACCGAACTGGCGACGTTTGCCGGAATTGTCGTGATGACTGCCGTCGCAAGTATTGCTGCCGTCTTGTGCATTGGATTCCTGAGTTTCACGGGGCGAGAATTTCACAGTTCTAAACTTCCAGGATGAAATTCGCAGCTGTAAACATCAGCTTTGCGCGCCAGAACCAAACCGTCAATCGTACGCGGGGAGTTGCGAGAACATATGTTCCCAGGCCGGAGCCTGGGAACGAGTTAATGCAGGGCCGGGTTACTCGGTCTTTTTCTTCGGCGGTGGGGCCAGTTCCTTAATGCTCACGTTGCGGAACTCAACCGGATCATTGTGGCCGGCAAATCCAAAGAAACCGCTGACGCGATCTTTGCCAGGATGAGGCCTCTCAGCCATGAACTCGGTGACTTTCGAAAGATCGGCATCCAGAATAACGCTGCCATTGAGCTCCACTTTGATCGTACTACCGTCCACCGTGACCTGCTGGAAGTTCCACTGCCCGGTTTCACGCAGGAAGCCTCGGTGTGCGGCCACCATACCGTAGGCGCTGCCGTGGTATTGCCGTGCGTCAAGCTTTGCGTATTTTTCGTGCTCTGAATCGAGCACCTGCAGTTCAGACATTGCAGCATATGCCGGATCGCCGTCACCCGGAGAGCGAATGGCGAGCCCGTTGTTTCCACCGGGTGGAAGTTTGAATTCGAGCCGCGCGATGAAGTTGCTGTACTCTTTTTCTGTCAGCAGTTGGCCGCCGTGACCGGCTTTGCACCGAATGGCACCGTCCACGACTTCATAGTTTTCAAGAGCGCCCTTCCAGCCGGTCAGATCTTTACCGTTGAACAGTCGTTGAAAGGCCTGTTGCTGATGACCAGACAGCAGCTGGTTCGCTTCCTCCGGCGCAATCTCACGAACGTACAGATTTTTCCAGCGGATTTCACCACCGTGCGTCTGCAGTTCAATCGGCCCCCTGGCAAACAAAGGTGCCTTGCGGTCCCAGTAGTTTTCCATGATCGCGTTGTCGACCAGCAACTGATCGTTCATCCAGACCGTGGTTCGAGCTCCCAGCTGGCGGATCTTAAAAGTGTTCCATTCACCGAACGGCCTGTCGGCCAGCACGAAAGGATTCTTTCCCGGCGCTCCGGCGCTGTTGTTCCACAGTCCTCCACTGCCAAGGTCTGAATCGATTCCGAATTTGCCAGGATCCGTGTAATCCCAGATCTGAACCTGTGGCGTACCCTTCAAATAAATTCCGCTGTCGGCACGCGGCACGGTCTTATAATCAATCAGGAATTCGTAGTCGCCAAATTCATCGTTGGTGACAAGATACGCGCCGTGGCCATCGTTGACGAGCTCTCCGTTTTCAACGGTCCAGTGTTTTTTCGCGTCCTCTGTCCATTCGCCAACCTTCGCAGCACGATCTTCGTCAGACATCTCTGACAGTTTTCGCGGGTCGAAATGTGGCCTCCCCTGCCAGCCATCCAGGTCCTGACCGTTAAATATGGGTCGAAATCCTTCCGGGGGTTCAGCTGCGTGACTCACGGACAGCAGTCTGCCAAACACAAGAACCAGACAAAACATTGTGAAACGGCGAGTGAACATCGGGAAGAATCTCCGGAGCGGTGGGAAGTCAATTGGTCGAAGGCAAGGAACTTGCATAGGTTACGAAGAAATCGGTGAAAAACAATGGCCCCGGCAGTCGTTGCCCTGAGTCCAGCGTCTTCCGAAACACGGTGGAGCGATGCAAAATAGAAGCATGCCGTTCCATTCGGAACAACACCTAATCCAGGCTCATTGCGACTCCTTGCAAAGATTTCGTGATCCGCAGGAGCAAATACACGTTATGACTGAGGTTTCCGGGCTGACGAGTTTGGACAATCACGAAGTACAGGCGTAAAGGAAATCAGGTGGAACATTTCATAGAAAGCTGCTTTTCGTGGCCCACGTTGCCAGCGTCGGTGCTGCTGTTGTGCATCTGTGTCTACTGGCTGATGATGATTCTTGGCGCGGTGGACCTGGAATTTCTGGATATCGATGTGGACCTGGATCTCGACGTAAACGTCGATGCCGACATTTCGGTTCTGCAGATCGGCTTTGTGCCGTTGAAGTGGCTGAATATCGGAAGTGTGCCCACGATGTTATGGGGCAGTATTTTTGCTTTAGTGGCTTGGATGGTGTCGCGACTGTGGAACAGTCCGTTGCCTCATCCGACGTTTGAGTGGACCAGTGATCCGCTGGCGATCATACGAGACTTTGGAGTTGCGGCAATGTTAACGAAGGTGATTACTCAGCCACTTCGAGGTCGCTTTGATATTGTTGAGCCAAACAAGGCCGAAGATCTGGTTGGCCGGACCTGTGTGGTCACAACCAGCGAAGTGACTGAGACCTTCGGAGAAGCAGAGTTTGCCACTGAGGGCGCTCCACTGCGACTGAATGTAAGAAACGACAGGGGAGATGTCAGCAAGGGCGACACCGTGCTGATTACATACTTTCGCAGTGAAAGCAACGTCTATGTTGTGGAACGGATGTAGAAAGACTTCACGGTCGGCAGTTCGAACGTAAGAAGTTTAACTGCGTGGCCAGCGGGCCGCGCGAAGAACGAAGAACGAAGAACGCCGGGCGTTGCCCACGCGGTTCAACGGCACAAGACAGAATTCAAATCAATAACCGGAGAGCTTCATAATGTTTGCTCAAAATTTTCTTGGACTATCAACCGACACCCTCCTGACCATCGGTATTCCCGTCTTGTTCATGGTTCTTTGTGCGATTGGATTTGCCGCGGCATTTTCAAAGTTCTACCGCAAACCCGGACCGGAAGAAGCCATTATTCGTACCGGGATGAAAGGCCTCACGGTGATTACCGGGCGGGGAATGGTTGTCATCCCGCTCATTCAGGAAGCACACGTGATGGACCTGTCTGTCAAACGTATTCTGATCTCACGAGACGGCGAAGACGGCCTGATCTGTGAAGACAATATGCGAGCCGACATCAAAGTCACATTCTTCATTCGAGTCAACAATCAGACAAATGACATCAAGACCGTCGCCGAGACCATTGGACCGCGCCGGGCATCTGAACAGGCGAAGCTGGAAGAGCTTTTCGAGGCAAAATTCTCTGAAGCACTGAAGACGGTGGGTAAGAATTTTCAGTTCGTTCAGCTGTATACCGAACGTGATCAGTTTAAGGAACAAATCCTGAAAGTGATCGGCACGGATCTGAACGGTTACGTCCTGGACGATTGCGCCATTGACTACCTGGAACAGACTCCGCTCGATCGGCTGAGTCCGACTAATATTCTGGATGCAGAGGGTATCAAGAAGATCACAGAACTGACGGCCGCTGAAAAAGTCAAAGAGAACTTCTTTACTCGCGAAAAGGAAAAGACGCTGAAGAAGCAGGACGTGGAAGCTCAGGAGGCCATTCTGGAACTGGAAAAACAACGAGTTGAAGCAGCCGAAAAACAGCAGCGTGAAATCGCAGCCATTACCTCTCGCGAACACGCGGAAGCAGCTCGAATTCAGGAAGAAGAACGATTGAAGGCAGAAGCAGCCCGAATTCGCACAGAAGAAGAACTTCAGGTTCAGGAAGAAAACAAGCAGCGACAGGTATTGGTTGCTCTGCGAAACAAGGAGAAGACCGACGCGGTCGAGCAGGAACGAGTGTCTCGTGACCGCGATCTGGAAATAACAGAAAGAATGAGGGTTGTCGGGCTGGCTGAAATCGAAAAAGAAAAGGTGATTGAAGTCGAGAAAAAGAATATTCAGGAAGTAATTCGCGAACGCGTTACCGTCGAACGCGAAGTTGTGGAAGAACAGGAAAAGATCAAGAACACCGAAGCCTTTATGGAAGCAGATCGACAGAAGCAGGTTGCCGTTACTCTCGCGGAAAAATCTGCCGAAGAAGCACTGGTGATGCAGGTCAAGGCAGCAGAAGCTTCAAAGACGGCCGCCGAACTGCACGCCGACGAAGTCGTCGTGGAGGCCGAAGGAAAACGGGCGTCTGCAGAGAAGGAAACAGAAGCCACGAAAATGCTGGCTGAAGCAAAGTCTGCCGATCACGCCGCGATCGGCCTGGCCGAAGCCGAAGTCATGCACGCCAAAGCCGACGCAGCGGAAAAGACGGGAACAGCGGAAGCTCAGGTATTGCAGCTGAAATTCAGTGCCGAAGCGACCGGCATTCAGGAGAAGGCCGAAGCCATGAAGCTGTTCGACAGCGTTGGCCGCGAACACGAAGAGTTCAAACTTCAGTTGAACAAGGAGAAAGAAATCGAAATTGCTGCAATTCAGACTCAGCAGTATATCGCAGAGGCCCAGGCGGGCATCGTCGGCGAAGCCCTTAAGACAGCTCGTATCGATATCGTTGGCGGCGAAAGTACATTCTTTGATCAGATCGTAAGTTCAGTGAAGGCCGGCAAGGCAGTCGATCGCTTTGTGCACAACAGCGAAACGGTCACCGATGTCAAGCAGACATTCTTCAATGGTGATCCCGAGTACTTCCAAAGCAAACTGACTCAGTTCGCCAGCCAGTTCAACATGAGCTTTGACGACGTGAAGGACCTTTCGGTGACTGCACTGATCGGGAAAATGCTGACGATGGCGGACACGGACGAATCCAGATCTGAGCTGACCAGAATGCTGGACGCGGTCACAGGGTCCTCGCTGGCGACACAGAAGATAGCCTCGATTGCCGGAGGACTTTCTGACGGCAGGAAGGCGTAACGACAACGATGAAGCGGCTTCCGGTCCCCCTCTTCTGTCCGCAGAAGTGAAGCCGCGTCATCACCGGATGACGGCCATGTGCCGGAAGGTATCTGCACATGGCTCCTCGCCAGGTGCAAGACCTCTGACTTTAATTCGCTCCTCAGTCGGGGAGACGAATCCAACGCAACCCGCTTCCGCTCCATAGCGCAATGCCTGAAACTACCGACAACCAGCCCAAACAGGTCACACCATCGGTCGGACTGGAGAACAGCACATACGAAATCATTCGTAGTCGTCTGTTGTCGAGTGGTCTGGAACTGCGCTCGCGACTGGATCAGCTCAATGATGCTCGCAAGCAGGTGTTCGGCTCTATCGACACGGTGTTGCATGGCACGGAACGAATTTCCACGGCACACAACTGCATCGCTCGTGATATGGTGGCCGTCGGCAACCGGGTCCTGCTCGGTTACAACGTGCATCTTGGACTGAAATCGGAAACCGAGATCAGTGATGTCTTTGCCGTTTACAGTTACAACGACGCACAATCACCGCTTTCGGCGGCGGAACCGTTTTCCGCGATTTCCGCAGACACCACACCATCGCCCGGCGGGGACCCCAGATCTCCCGGCTTTGAACGCGATTTCAAGGATTTGTTCCGGTACTACAAGAATGCCGTGTTTGCGAAGTTCGCACGGCGTGGTCCACACCTGTTCATGGTATTTCGAGTCGGTAAAACAGTCGGTGAGATCAAGGTCTTCAAGTGGCTGATCGAAGCCGATGGATCGGGAAACCACACCACTCTGCGGTATGTTGACAACCGCAGTGATCACGAATTCCGTTTTCCGCCACAGCATGACTTCGAGTGGGTCAGAACGACTCGCGATGACCATCACTACGGCAGTCATCCTCATATTTCGGTCAAGAATCGGGTTTTTGTGGAAACCGTAGGCGGTGACCTGACCATCAAGATCGAAAACAACACCGATTCCGGAGAAGGCATCTACGCCGAACCCGTCCAGGACGCCGACCAGACGCTGGATGATGCGGAAATCTACTATGCGATCATCGGCAACATCATCCTGCTGAAGATGCGGCCGTACCAGGAAAAGGAATTCCGCTACATTCTGTACAACGAAAAATTACAGCAGGCGATGCGGCTGGATTCTATTCGCGATGCGTGCGTGATGCTGCCGGACAATCACGGCCTGATCTTCCCCAACGGCTATTACCTGCAGGACGGCGAATACAAAACGTTCGAACACAAACTGGCCAATATGCTGTTCGAATGTACCGTCACAGCGCCAAACGGCGAAGACTATCTGTATGTCTTTTACAATCGTGATTCCGGAACCTACGTGCTGCTGCACTACAACCTGATCGAGCAGAAGGTCGACACACCACTTGTCTGCAATGGCTGGACGTTTTTTGAGGCAGGCGAACTGTTGTGCTTCAAGTCGCAGCGGGATCCTCAGAAGCACCATGCCATTCAGTTGTGGCAGACACCATACGTTGGCGAAGATCACGTCCCCCATACGACGAATGATTCTTTCCTGAACAAGGTCGGAAACAAGGATATTGTCCGCGGTATGGCGGAATGCCATGAGGTCCTGAACTTAATCAACAAGGAGGACACATACGCCAATCTTTACAGCGACCTTGTACGGCAGAGTGGTGAGGTCGTCGATTCGCATTTCTGGCTGAATCGTGCAGACACCTTTAATCTTGCGGAAACGCTGAGTGAAGTGAAAGCCGCCGCGGCTGCCGCAGTGGACGAATTCGATAAAGTCGTCCGAGTCAAAAAGAATACTGCCACAGAAACCAGCGCCGCACAGAATCGCACGAAGGAAATCCTGACACAGGTCAGACATCGCCGTTTCGAGCACATCAATGACTTCGTCAGCTCTCTCAGCGATCTGCGAACAGTGCGAGGTAACATCATCTCACTGAAGGACCTGAGATATGCTGAAACAGATTTGATTGATGAACTGGAAAAGGATGTCGCCGAACACACGGAACGATTGTCCCGTAATTGCGTTAATTTCCTGCTGCGACCGACGTCACTGGAACCTTACGAACAGAAAGTCCTTGACGAGCAGGCGGGGATCGAGCACCTGACGAAAGTCGCTGATGCCAGGGCGCTGGAAGAAGATATCGCCGGCAGTGCGGGCGAGCTGGAAATGCTGATTGAAATCGTCAGTAACCTGAAAATCGATGACGCGACTCAACGCACCACAATCATCGACAATATTTCCGAAATCTTCTCCACCGTCAATCAGGCTCGCGCCATCCTGAAGAAGAAGCTGCGTGAACTGGCGTCGGTTGAAGGCGTGGCTGAATTCAATTCGCAGATGAAGCTGTTGAATCAGGCCGTCGTTAATTATCTCGACATCTGCGACGAACCGGAAAAGTGTGAGCAGTTTCTCACAAAGATGATGATTCAGCTGGAAGAACTGGATGGACGATTCGCCGAATTCGATGAGTTCATCCTGCAGCTGGCTGAAAAACGTGACGAAGTCTACAACGCTTTCGAGAATCGCAAGCTGGCGCTGGTCGAAGCCCGTAACAAGCGTGCGACTTCCCTGATGAACGCTGCAGAACGTGTACTGAAGGGCGTTCAGGCACGCGTACAGAGTTTCGATTCCGTTAACGACATCAACGGCTATTTTGCGTCGGACCTGATGATTGAAAAGGTCCGCGACATCGTTGAACGGCTGAAGGAACTGGACGACAGCGTCAAAGTTGACGATATCCAAAGTCAGCTGAAAACGATCCGCGAAGATACCGTGCGGCAGCTGAAGGATCGGCAGGAGCTGTTCGTCGACGGTGAGAACACAATTCGCCTTGGCTCGCATTTGTTCTCGGTTAACACTCAGGCGCTGGATTTGACCACCGTGATGCACAACGACGAGCTGAGTCTGCATCTGATCGGAACCAACTTCTTCGAAGCAATCCACGATGAACGCCTGCTGACAACCCGCGCCGTGTGGGATCAGGAAGTCGTTTCCGAAAACCGCAGCGTTTACCGCGGGGAGTATCTGGCATGGAAAATCCTGCAGATCGTTTTGAGTGGTGACGGCCCTGCCGGTGATTCCCCGCAGAGAGCACTGGCGGAGCCAGTGGCAACGGACAACGAAGCTGCCGCGACCCCGTCCATTGCCCGCCTGCTGGAGTTTTCTGACGCGGAACTTCTGGCATTCGTGCAGCGATTCATGGGGCCTCGCTACGGTGAAGCGTATACCAAGGGCGTGCACGATGTGGACGCAGCCAACATTCTTCGCGCGCTGTGCACCATGCAACAGACAATCGGCCTGTTGCGTTTTGATACTCGTAGTCGAGCACTGGCGATCTTGTACTGGAAGGTCCAGGCCGACAAGAAGACAAAAACGACAGTCGCGGCGCGTATGGCGGGAGCTGGTACCATAGCGTCTGTTTTCAATGACATTGCTGGCCGATCAGAATACATTGCCGAACTGCAGGGACTACTGACAGAAAAAAACGTCAGAGGGGCTTTTTCGAAAGGTCGTTTGCCGGATTGCAACGGTGATAGCCCCGAAAAAAATACACTCACCTCTGTGTGTGCCGCCGCCGCCGAATATCTGTTCTGCGAACTCTCCGGGAACGCCACGTTTGCTGTCAGCAGCGTGGCGGACAAACTGGCGAAGGATTTTCATCAGCATCTGAAATCCAACGATTTCACTGAAGCCTTTCATGAATCTGTTAAAGCAGTGGGCAGAGACAGGACGAACTGTTTTGTACTGCTGAAAAACTGGGTTCAAGCCTATCTGGCAACCAGAAATGATCCCGTTCACGACGACTATGCGGACGAAGTCGCCGTCATGCTGATGCCGGCCTGGACAGGCAAGAAGCCTGTTATCGAGGCAACCGTCGATGCTGAACTGACTGGCATCGTCGGTACTCACAGCGTGATCGACGGCGGCAGCTACCACTTGAACTACAACCGTTTTACGCAGCGACTGACGGACTTCGATGCAACGGCAGTTCCGCGCTTTAACGAATTCGTCGCGTTAAAGCATGCAGCCGTTGAACAGGCTCGCGAAGACATGCGACTGGAGGAGTTTCGTCCTCGAGTTCTGACATCGTTTGTCCGTAACAAACTGCTGAATGAAATTTATCTGCCGCTGATCGGCGACAACCTGGCCAAGCAAATCGGAGTGACGGGCGAAAGCAAACGTACAGACCTGATGGGAATGCTGCTGCTGGTTTCGCCTCCCGGGTACGGCAAGACCACGCTGATGGAATACATCGCCAATCGACTGGGCCTGATCTTCATGAAGATCAATGGTCCGGCGCTGGGGCATCATGTGACGTCACTGGACCCGTCCGAAACGACCAACGCAGGGGCACGCGAAGAAGTTCAGAAACTGAATCTTGCCCTGGAAATGGGCGACAACGTAATGATCTACCTGGACGACATTCAGCACACCAATCCGGAATTCCTGCAAAAATTCATATCGCTGTGTGATGCTCAGCGCAAAATCGAAGGCGTGTACAAAGGAAAGACTCGAACCTACGACCTGCGAGGCCGCAAGGTGGCTGTGGTGATGGCCGGCAACCCTTATACGGAAAGTGGCGAAAAGTTTCAAATTCCGGATATGCTTTCCAATCGAGCGGATATCTATAACCTTGGCGAAATCATCGGCGAATCCAGCGACGCATTTGAAATGAGCTATCTGGAAAATGCGCTGACGTCGAATCCGGTGCTCGCGAAACTTGCCAGCCGCAGCCAGCAGGACGTGTATGCGATCATTCGGATGGCGAATGATGAACCTCGCGACGGAATTGAACTGGAAGGTAACTACTCGCTGGAAGAGATTAACGATCTGGTCAGCACGATGCAGAAGCTGATGCGTGTGCGCGACGTGATTCTGACGGTCAACAAGGAATACATTCGGTCGGCCGCGCAGAGTGATGACTACCGCACCGAACCATCATTCAAACTGCAGGGCTCGTACCGCAACATGAATCGCATCGCCGAAAAGGTCGTTTCGATCATGAACGACGACGAACTGACATCGCTAATTGTCTCGAATTATGAAAACGATGCCCAAACACTGACTTCGGGCACCGAAGCGAACCTGTTGAAGTTCAGGGAACTGACGGGTCTGCTGTCAGACGCCGAAGCGGAACGCTGGGAAGACATCAAACGGACGTATCAGCAGAACGTTAAACTCAAAGGTTTCAGCAGCGACGACAAGACCGGGCAGGTGATTGCCACACTCGGCAACCTCAGCGACGGACTTGATGCCATTCGTAAAGCCATGACCGCCGGCGTGACTCAACTGACAGATCAACAGGACGAAGCACAGACGGGTTCGGGTGAAGAGCCGGATGCGGCTGATAACGAATTTCTCGCGGATCTCATATCACAGGAAGTATCCGGCCTGAAATCCGGTCTGGCCGAGATCAATGCGTCATTGTCTGCCGCAGTTCAATGGGGTCGTGAGTCTTTTTCAGCTCCGCCAGCAGATATTGATGAAAGGAAAACTTCGAATAAGGCTTCTGACCTCGCTTCATCTGAGCCCCACAAAATTACGGTCGTCAATAAGATCCCACCGACGGTCGTTGGCGTTCTGAAGCAGCAGTTCAAGCTGATGAATGCGTGGATGCAGCCCATCCACAGTGCCACACAGGATCAACGATCAGACACACGAAAACTTGCCGCACAGCTGGACGAATGCATGAGTCTGTACCGTGAACTGATCGAGCGTATTGAGAGTCGAAGGGATTGATCAGTCCGCCAATGTCAGGACGATCGCCGCAGCGGAATGCACGCGCCCGATGACGACGAACCTACGTTTTTTTCAGCAGGGCTTGAAATGCTCCGTCGCTGAGCTGGCCAGGCAGCTGAAGTTGCTGCGATACCAGATTCAACCCGGGAACCCGCTCGGTAATATTCTCCACCAGCTGGCTCGTTTCTTCGGGTTCGATGCTGCACGTGGAATACACGATTCGCCCACCGGGCATGACATGATCGAAGGCTGTCAGCAGCAATCGTGTCTGCATCTGGACCAGTTCCTGCACTTCGTCCTCACGAAACCTCCACCGAGCTTCCGGCCGTCGTGAAAGAACGCCCGTATTCGAACAGGGCACGTCCACCAGAGCAGCATCATAGTCGGCGGCAGGAATATCACTTCCGTCGCGTTCGACCAACACGGGAGTCGCGCCAGTCAGTTTCAGACGTTCAATACTGTCCGCCACACGATGCAACCGCCGCTGCGAAACGTCACAGGCGGTGATCTGCGCCATGTCTCCGCTGAGTTCTGCCAGATGGGTCGTCTTGCCTCCTGGCGCGGCGCACAGATCCAGAATCTTTTCTCCGGACTGAGGAGCCAGCAGTTCTGCAGACAGCATCGCTGAATCGTCCTGGACCGACCACCAACCTTCGGCGTACCCGGGAAGGGCTGTCACCATTGAGGCGTGAGCAAGATTCAGTGACCAGTCGTTTGATCCGGGTGTGACGTCCACGCCATGTTCCCGCAGCGCATCCTGCACCAGGCCGACAGTGGCTGCCAGTCGATTTACGCGCAGAGTAATCTGCGGGACCTTCAGACTGTGGAAGCACGAATTCGTAAGATCAAAGCGAGACATTCGGCCACACCAGCGCCGGGCCAGAGACCGCGGCAGAGAAAATGCCCGGCCAACGTACTCGACAAGGTCGTTTGCGGGATCAGGCAAAATTGACTGGTTAAGTTTGCGATACGTCCCACTTTCGGTTGGCAGAGCGTCGGTGGCAAAATCGTCCGAATTGTCGGTCGACAGCAATCGTACGACGTTCCGCAGCACTCCGTTGACAAAACTACACCAGCGTTCACGCCCCGACTGTTTCGCGAGTTCCACAGTGGTGTCGACGGCCGCATGTTCCGGTGTCCGCGAGTACACGACCTGCCACGTTCCCAGCTGCAGCAGCCGCCAAAGATCCGGTTCAACGTTGGATCGAGGCCGGGAAATCTGCGATTCAAGCAGAGTATCCAGAGCACGCCGGCGACGAACAACGCCGGATGCCACATCCACAGCCAGCCCTCGTTCCTGCGACGAAAGGGAATGTCGGGCGTCCGCCTGGCTCAGGATCTCTGACAGAAATCGACCGGTATCGTCGTAGTTCTGCAAAGCAAACCATGCTAACATTCGACCGCTGTCGAGGTGATCGATGATCAGCGTTTCACGCTTGTCCAGCGCGGCTTTCTTCCAGGGGCTTTTCTGTTTGTGCCTGCGACTGTTCACTCAGTTTCCAATCATGGTGACCGGAAAATCCAGTTGAATTCCGGCGCCGGTTTGCTTGTGTTGAATCTGCGCCACGCAACCTACAGCCCCCGCGACGCAACTTCCAATACTGTTGGTGAGCTTCGTTAAAGAAACGCACTATTCTCCTCTAAAACATTTACATATTGCCGTACACGACACGGGCTGATGGAAGGACAGAAGCTGCTTTCGAACAGCGTTCTTCGCCGCCCCAAGTTTTCGTGAAACGCTGTCATCTTCCACCACGACCATTCACCTGCGACCGTTCTGTGACCAATCAACAGGGACTCTTCGAATTCGCTGACCTGCCGGAATGGGAACAGGCCGCCGCTGAAGATGTGCTGGTCGCGGAAGTTGTGTTTAACCTGCCGCTGGAAAAACCTTACACATACAGCATTCCTGATGAGTTCAGAGAAATGCTGAAAGCCGGCATGCGGGTCAAAGCCCCGCTGGGCCGAAGCAATCGACGGGTGATTGGGTACTGCGTGAAAGTTCGACAGGCAGAAAGTGCCGTCCGACGCTTGAAGCCCATTGAAGAGGTACTTGATACCGAACCACTGCTGGACGACCTGATGCTGCAGCTGACTCAGTGGATTGCGGAACGCTACCTGTGTGGCTGGGGGCAGGTGCTCGAGAGTGTGATTCCCGCAGGTGTGCGACGCAAGAGTGGCACGCGGCTGGTGCAGTCCTTCGTTCTGGCAGACACGGCAGAGGAGCTGATGGCAGCCGCAAAGTTACCAACCAAACAGCAGGTGGTCGTCGATGTACTGCGCAAGGCCACGGATCCGATAGCAGCAGTTCGTCTGTGCGAACTCGCTGACTGCGGACCGGGGCCAGTCAATTCGCTCAGGAAGAAAGGTATCATTTCGGCGCTTCGAATTCGATCGGAAGTTTCCGGGGAACTGATGGGAGAAGCGGATCCCACAGAGGATCTGGTTCTCAACGACCAGCAGCAGCAGACTCTGAACGCAATCATCGCGGCGCTGCAGTCAGGGGAACACAGCACCATGTTATTGCATGGAGTCACAGGCAGCGGGAAAACAGAAGTTTATATCAGAGCTATTCGTGAGGTTGTCAGCTATGGTCGGCAGGCGATTGTGCTGGTACCCGAAATCAGCCTGACACCTCAGACGATTCGACGGTTTCGCAGCCGATTCAAATCACTTGCTGTCCTGCACAGCCATATGACAGACTCAGAACGACACTGGCAGTGGCAGCAGATTGCTCGCGGAGCTGTCGAAGTGATCGTGGGTGCACGCAGCGCTGTTTTTGCACCGACGCCGAATCTCGGCCTGATCGTCATCGACGAGGAACACGAGCCAACTTTCAAACAGGATTCCATGCCACGGTACCACGCACGTGAAGTTGCTCGCTATCGCTGCTGCCAGGAAAGAGTACCGCTGCTGCTGGGCTCAGCGACTCCCACGCTGGAATCATGGTTGCGGGCAACTCGACGACAGGACACGCTGCTGTCAATGCCTGACCGAGTGGCGGAGCTGCCGCTGCCACCTGTGGTCATCGTGGATACTCGCAATGACCCGCAGATTTCAAGAGGTGCGGCGATTGGCCGAGCACTTCGAACATCTATTGATCGTGCGTTAAAGGATAAGGGGCAGGTGATCCTGTTTCTGAATCTTCGAGGCTACTCGCCGACGGTATGGTGTCGCAGCTGCGGCACAGGTGTCAAGTGCCCCGACTGCGACATTACGCTGACGTGGCATCGCGATCGCCAGGAAGCCGTCTGCCACAGTTGTGACTACAGCATTCCTGCACCTGAAAAATGCCCGTCATGTGAAAGCCCGACAATTCGGTACTTTGGTACGGGAACTCAAAAGCTGGAAGAAGAAGTCACTACTGCATTTCCCAAAGCCGCAGTGTTGAGAATGGACAGCGATTCCATGCGTAAGCCCGGCAGCCATGATGAAGCGCTGGAAAAATTCAGACATGGCCAGGTCGACATTCTGCTGGGTACCCAGATGATCGCTAAGGGACTCGACTTTCCGAACGTAACACTTGTCGGCGTGATCGATGCCGACAGTATGCTGAACCAACCGGACATGCGAGCTGCCGAAAGAACCTTCCAGCTGGTCGCCCAGGTTGCGGGCCGCACGGGCCGCAGCGAGCGAGGAGGACGAGTTCTGGTGCAAACCACCAGTCCGGAGGATCCTTCGGTGACCTATGCTTCAAAGCATGATTACCTGGGCTTTGCGGCGCACGAACTGCATCAGCGCAAGGACACCGGTGCTCCTCCTTTCACTGCTGTGACTCGAGTAATTTTTCGAAGCCTGAGCGAACCGCTGGTCTGCGATACCGCCCGTACGGTGGCCGACAAACTTCGGACGGCAGCGAAGCAGATGGATCCTGACGCCCGAATTCTGGGAGCCGCGCCAGCCCCGATCACACGTCTTCGCGGTTATTATCGCTTCCACCTGCAGATCGCAGCCTCGAACCACGAGCAGGTAAAACTGATCTGGCAGCGTGTCGAAAACAAGCTGACGCTGCCCGACGGCGTGGAAATGGCGGTTGACGTGGATCCGATCAATTCGCGATAAGTTTTTTCGAAAATCACCGGTGTTTCATCTGCGCACAGAAGACGCGGCGAGGAAAAACCCTCGCCGCGCTAATCACTTTCACCACAGCCGCGAATCAACTGCCGGAGGTGGTTAGGCAGGCTGCATGCTGGCGATGAGCACATCGTGGAGACGATGTCGAGCTGTATGCAGACGTCGCTTGATCGTTCCGATCGGGCTGTCAAACACAACACTCATTTCCTTCAATGACTGTCCGTCAAAGTAGAAGGCCATCAGTGTGCGGCGATCCAGATCACCAAGACGATCAAGGCCCGTACGCAACTGTTCGGCATCCTCCAGCTGCATCAACTCGGCAGCCGGACTTTCCGGAGATTTCTGCATGACTTCAAACGAAGCAGGTTCACAGGCCGCTTCCGGAGGGCGCCGGACAGCTCGGTTGATCGACAGACGAGCTGCGATCTGGCACAGCCATCCGCCAAAAGCCTTTGGCTCCTTCAACTGCGACAGCTTGCGAAATGCTCGCAGAAAGACCTCCTGTGTCACTTCATCAGCTTCTGCCGTGTTGCGCAGTCGCTGCATCACGATTCCATAAACGCGAGGATGAAACTCGACGACCAGTTCACCAAAAGCGTCTCGGCTTCCAGCCTGAGCGCGAACAACTGTATTTGTGATTATGTCAGGAGACATGATATCAGACTCCATGTCTGGAAGGTGGTGTTTGCCACCGTGAGGAAAACCGTACGCGGAATCCCAAACAGTGTTCCGGTTGCCTTTAACGCTGGCAGTACCGGTCGTCGGGAACAGAAAATCACAGAGAGCAGAGTGAATGAAGACGATGCGTTGACCGTTGAAAAACGACGACAAAGTCAGAGCATTCATAACCGGGCATGAAGCAGAGAAAACGTCCGGTTAACAAGCCTCGGTCTACTGTTGAAGCAAATCAGATTTCGTCAGAGAGCGTTTGCTCTGGATAGTCCGCCGTAGCGGCTGACGGGAAGCTGAGTAAATCGCTTCAGCTAAGACTTTGACAGATTCCGAATAGTCGTCCCGGCGCGGTCTGCGGCGATAATGACGAATCGAGCCACGGCTGTTGCCATGACATATCACCGTCTGAATAAATCGCCTGCAGTGACCTGCCCGGGCGCCGGACGGAGCGTTCGCGTAAGCGTTTCGCCGCCGGTTTCTCGGATGGCCGATCTGCGATATGTGCGGGACAGGCAGAACAACCACGAAACCCGACGACACACGCCATCACCTTGCCGCTGGCAATTGTGATGTTGGTGTTCACAGTATTAATCGTGTTTGTAAGCAGCATTATTCTGCCTTCCTGTAATTCGTCCCGCGCTCTGTGAGAGCAAGTACGGTTCATAATGGTGCGTCGCACGTTACTGCGACGCCGACTGATGAAAACACCTGCTTCCACCGAAGACTAAAGACTTCCAGTATCGAAAATAAGGGCCATTGAAGTCCTTATCTACACCGCGAAGAATTGTCACCCTTTGGGAAAATGAAGCGGGGTGAGTGCTTCACGGACCGGATTCACTGTGCGAACCATCAGCCCATTTGCTGAAATTTTCTGTTATGTGCCTATGACAGATGGAACGTCACTATGGTTCGGGAAGTTTATCCGGTAATTCCATTTTTGGAGAAATATTTCAAAGAAACATCGCAAGTCGTTCACTCTCAAACACTTAGCCACCCGTATGATTAATGCAAAATTCAAAAAATTGCTTCTAACACAGGCGATGACACCGAATTGATTCACACGCAGCGAACCGGACAGTTAGGCCCCGGTCTGCGTTTCGCCATCGGTTGATGGCCTTCGCGGGACAGGTCTGTAACCTGCCTGTCAAAGACCCTGCTCTCCTCAACACACTGGCAACCACAAATGCTTTCGTACGTTTTGAATGGCGTCTGGCACTATCGACGTACCAACGTCGTCGTGCTGGTTGCCGTTGCGATATCAACAGCGGTGATCGGTGGTTCTTTGATCGTTGGCGATTCTGTGCGGTTCAGCCTGCGACGGATGACGCAGCAACGTCTGGGGCAGATCACTCATGTGATGAATTCACCTCGATTTTTTCGACAGGCACTTGTCGCGGAAATGTCCGAAGTCGCCGGGATTGTTGGTACGCCTGAAGATTCGGCAGACGCGCAGGTCATCGAGAGTCGACATCTTGCTCCCGCGATTCTGTTAACAGGCAGCGTCGAAGCAACGATCAGCGAACGCAGACTTCGTCGCGCGGGATCTGTGACACTGCTTGGTGTCGACGAATCTGCGTGGCAGTTACTGGAAAATGGCGGCATCCGAACACCGCAAAATCGTGAGATCGTGCTGGGGTTCCGAACTGCTCAGGAACTACAGGTCGACAAAGGTGACGAAGTTTCCATCTGGGTAGAAGTACCCGCGTCCATACCACGAGACAGTCTGCTGGGTGAACGAGACGATCTGCACGTGGAAATGGTCCTGACGGTGTCAGCGGTCGTTCCCGAAACAGTCGGTGCGTCACGCTTCGATCTGAATCCAGGGCAGCAACTTCCGTACAACGCGTTTCTGCCACTGGCCACTCTGCAGGAACGACTTGGTCTGCAGTCGGTCGAAGCAAGTCGTCGTAATCCGGTGGCGAAGCCGGGCAAAGTTAACTGCATTCTGGCCGGGTTCCCGATTGTCCAGTCCTTACTGACGAGTGCTGCGGGTGAACAGCGAACAAAGCTGATCGCCGCTGCGGAAAAACTGGCGGACGGAAACGCCGCCGCCTCTGATGAACTCAACGAAGCCATATCGCAGTGTCTGACGACGGCTGACGTAGGACTCACGATTCGCAGCATTTCCGAACGTGGATACCTAACGGCCGAAAGCGAGCGGATGATCCTGGAAGATCCGGTGGCAGATGCTGTTCTGGCTGCTTCAGACAGTCTGGGGCTGAACGCCGCTCCTGCACTGGTCTATCTTGTCAATGAGCTGTCTGCCGCAGATCGTTCCGACGTGAACACAAGATATTCAATGTATTCAATCGTGGCTGGCGTGCCACTCGACAGCGCAACGCCACTGGGGCCGTTTCAACTGAATGACGGGACCCCTTTGACAAACATCGCGGACGACGAAATCGTGCTGTCGTCGTGGTTGGCCAGTGACCTGGCAGTGTCGGCGAAAGACAGAGTCGATGCTGTGTGGCATGAAGTCGGGAGCCATGGCGAACTTCCGGACGTTGAGAGATCGTTCGCCGTCAAAGGCATTTTTGCGGCAGATGACCCGATAAGTGTTGATCGAAATCTGACTCCGCATGTAAAGGGAATTACTGATGTCGAATCATTTGACGACTGGGATCAGCCGTTCAATATGGAAATGGACCGCATCACAACACGAGACGATGACTATTGGCCGGAATACCGAGCGACTCCGAAAGCATTCGTTTCTCTGCGGACGGCCGAAGCACTCTGGAAAAGTCGCTACGGAAAATACACATCGGTCCGGATTGCAACATCAGCGGGAAGTGAAATTTCTTCCAAAGAGCAATTGGAAAACATTGCCGAACGACTTACCTTCGAAGTACCTCGTCAGCTGGACCCGGCGAAACTGGGAATGATGTTTCGTCCGGTTCGGGCTGAAGGTCTGGCAGCCGCCGTCGGTGCGAATGACTTCACTCAGCTGTTTATCGGCTTCAGTTTCTTTCTGATTCTGTCAGCTATCATTCTGGCGTCGCTGATGTTTCGTCTGGGAATTCAGCAGCGAGTCCGCCAGCTGGGACTGCTGAATGCTGTTGGCTGGACAGCCCGGCAGATTCAGCGCTTATTCATGCTGGAAGGCATCGCCGTTTGTATTGCGGGAGCAACGGCCGGAGCGATTGCGGCTGTGTTCTTCGCCCAGCTCATGATTCACGGGCTGACCACGTGGTGGGTCGGCGCTGTGGGGACTCAGTTTCTGCTGCTGGACGTTCAACCGGCACGGCTGGTCGTTGCTGCGGTTGCCTCAGTCGCACTGGCGGGGATCGTTATCCGGCAGTCACTGAAATCGTTCCGCGACATTCCGGTTCGCGATCAACTGGCAGGCAATGCTCAGGCTGCGGAATCCGGAATATCCACAAGATCACGCTGGTCAAAGCTCAGTGCGTTTATCGGACCAGGTTCTGTGGTCACGGCCATCACTGTTCCGGCAGCTGTTGTGGCAGGACTTGTTCCCAGCGGCGAAGCCTTTGGGGGGCTGACATGGCAAATCGTTTGTTTCTTCGTGGCCGGGTTCGCCTGCCTGACTGGCGGGCTGTCATTGCTCAGCTCCGCGTTGCGGCGCAGAAGTCAGAAAGAAACCATCAGCTCGCCGACGTCAGGCCTGCTCGGCTTCTCTCTGGTAAACGCCGCACGCAGTCCAATGCGGAGCCGGCTGACAGCGGCACTGATCGCATTTGCCACATTCGTTATCGTCGCAGTCGGAGCAGGGCGCCGGAATCCGCTGTCTGAAGTTCCCGAAGTCAATTCCGGCAACGGCGGCTTCTCGCTGGTTGCGGAATCTGCTCAGCCCGTACTCTTCAGTTTGAATACTCGTGCCGGCCGGACACGTCTGGGCCTTGTCACTGAAGAATCTGCGTTGCCGGAAAGCGTGAAGATTTTTCCGTTTGGAATGAAACCGGGATCAGATGCAAGTTGCGTCAATTTATATCAGACTCGTATTCCGACACTGATCGGCGCAACCGATAACTTCATCGCCCGCGGTGGATTTCGGTTCGCTGACACGCCCGGCGATAATCCCTGGCAACTGCTCCAGGAAGAACGGGACGATACTACCCTACCCAATTCAGAAGTTACGGTGCCCACGATTCCGGTCATCGGCGATATGAACACGCTGATGTACAGCTTGAAGAAGGGCCTCGGCAGTACGATCCTGATGCCCAGTGAGTCGGCTCCGGAATACGCGCTGGAAGTCGTGGGCATGCTGGACGGCAGTGTGTTTCAGGGAGTACTGGTTATGACGGACGCGAATCTGAAACGTGTCGATCCGAACGTCGCCGGATCAAAGTACTTCCTGATTGAAACGCCCGATTCTGATGTAATGTCTTCTGCCTCCACCATGCTCGAAAGTGCATTGAACGATTACGGCTTTGATGCCGAACCTGTGAGTGAACGTCTGGCAGGTTTTCTGGCCGTACAAAACACGTATCTGTCAACGTTCCAAATGCTGGGTGGTCTGGGCCTGCTTGTCGGCACCTTCGGGCTGGCCGCCGTAATGGTGAGAAACGTAGTTGAACGCCGACGGGAAATTGCACTGATGAGAGCTGTCGGGTTCACAACATTTCGCATTTCACGACTGGTGGTTTATGAGAACTGTGTCCTGTTACTGTGCGGCATTCTGCTCGGTTCTGCGGCGGCATTGCTGGCGATGCTTCCGCATCTGCGATCGACAGGTGCCGATTTGCCGTGGCAGCCACTTGCGATGACGCTGGGCGGAGTTGCCGTTGTTGGTTCGCTGGCTGCGGTGTTTGCTGTACGCGCGGCTGTCGGAGTTTCGATCCGAGAAAACCTCGCTGCCGAGTGAACCGTTCTTCAGGCTACAACTTCAGACAACTGATGTCCTGGTCTCAGGCTTCTGCCACTGTGGCCGACCTGATTACCTGATCGTGAAGTGCCTGGCTTTCAAGATTCGATTCCGCAACGCGTGCCCTTAAGCAACGACGCGCTGATGCTGTACAGCGACTGGGCCGGTCAATCTCAAACGTCGCATACCTGAAGTTCGTTGTGAATTGTGCGCGAACGACTTATGGCCCGAATGGCTTCCTGAGCATCCTGTTTGTCCTGCCAGCTGTTGACTGAACCGGTCAACAGCACAGTGTCTCCGGACATCTGCACCGTCACGGACGCGTTCGACATCCGCTCGACCGCTCGCTGCATCATCTCATGAACATAGTGGTCGGTGTCGACACGAATTGATCGTGCAAGTTTTCTGGATGTTGAGTCTGACTTCATTGGGGAGGGCCGCCTGTTTCGTGTTGCATCAACCATCAACCCGTTACTGGGCCGCCTTTTCCTGAAGCGCGGTTTACAGGGCTGGGTCGGTCTTCGTGTCGCGGCTCCGGATGGATTTCCTGCCCACTCCGGCAGTTTCTGCCGTTCCGGATCGGTCTGTCCCGATTGTTCCGATATCAACATTTTGTCCCGGGACAACGGACTGCCGTATTCCGGTGGTCTGTCTGTCCTTCGTGACGGCTCTGCGCGCGAAGCGTGAGCCCGTGCGCAACATGATTTGGTCGGGGCAGCGCACGCCGCAAACATGGCGTTCAGCGCTGGTGCATCGACAGCCGGATACGTGTTTGGCAAACTGTCTGTCTCAGTTTCATCCTGCCGGGAGCATCAACGTGTTGTTCACACATTCTGCAACGTCAAGGTTCCGTATTCCCGTATTGCCTATGATGCTGTTGCTGGCTGTCATTGTACCGTCGAATTCGAACGCCACCGACATTACTCGTCCAGCCGTTGACGGCCAACCGCTGGCGGCAAATGCTTCACGATTGCTGGATGCTCTGAAATATCTGGGGCATCCGTTGCCTAAAAAAACGGAGCGGCAGCTGCGAACGGCTATCAAGGCAGAAAGCAGCGATAATATTCAGCGGTTATTCGATCAGTGGGTGTTGTTTGCTGTCTCAATAAATCCGGAATTGCGCGTGAAAGTTGCTCGCGGTCCGGGAGACCCCGTGGTGCAGCAGGGTGGTTACACGCCCGTGCTGGTAAAGGTAATCAACGATGCGACAGTGACGCGCCGTTTGCAAATCAGCAGTCCGCAGGCTGGTCCGGTCTATGCAGGCACTGTGGAAGCGATTCTGAAACGCCAGGCTCAGACGGAATTGAAGATCAACGAAAACATGGACGGTGATCGCCGTTTTCTGGACGTCGAAATCTTCGACCAGTCACCGATGACGTCTCGCCTCAGCGGTCTGCAGGCTGAATATCTGCTGGCATTGGTTTACAGCAGTGAAGCAGGACAGAGGGAAGCGACGATCGTTTTCGACATTGGCGAAGGTACCCAGGACCTGGGTTTTCGCAGCGAGGTTCCGGTGCTGTTCAGTGTTGCCGCCGCAGTTCCTGTCAAATTAAAGATCAACGACTTTGACGGTCAGCCGACGACCGCTCGGCTTGAGATTCGCGACGGTGATGGTCGTATCTACCCTCCCCAGGCCAAACGACTCGCTCCCGATTTCTTCTTTCAACCGCAGATCTACCGCAAAGACCGCGATGTCGTGCTGTTGCCTCCGGGTGAATTTGACCTCGTTTCCAACCGTGGTCCGGAATACCTGCGCAGTCGACAGAAGATCATGGTGACGGAGGGCACCGAAAACGTCATTGATGTAAGGTTGAAACGATGGATCGATCCTATGACGTTTGGGTTTTACTGCGGCGACCATCACATTCACGGTGCCGGATGTTCACACTACGACAACCCGACTCAGGGGGTGACGCCGCAGGATATGTTTGCTCAGGTGAAGGGCGAGGGACTGAACGTTGGCTGCGTGCTGACGTGGGGACCGTGCTTCGACTTTCAGAGAAATTACTTTTCACCAATCGCCGATATCGTCAGCGAGCCATTCAGTATTCTGAAATACGACCTGGAAATCAGCGGCTTCGGATCTGCGGCGCTGGGGCATGTGTGTCTGCTGAACCTGAAAAATCAGACGTACCCGGGCTCTGACGGCACATCAACAAAAGGGTGGCCCAGGTGGACGGTGCCGGTGATGAGATGGGCCAAAGAGCAGGGGGGAGTCACGGGGTATCCTCATTCGGCGCTGCATGTCGACCCTCAACAGGCCGCCAGGTGGCAGATTTCAAAACTTGATGCCGACGCGAGCGGCACACTGTCCGCAGATGAAGCCGCAGCCGGCCTGCTGGCTGAAGAGTTTAAACGGACGGACGAAGACACGAATGGACAGTTGACGCCCGCTGAACTTCAGAACAGCGCCAATCGAGCGGCGGACACATTACCGAATGTCGCACTGCCGTCCATGAACGGCGGAGGAGCAATGGAAATTTTTGTCAGCACCAGCGAAGGTGTGTGCGACTTTATCAGTGCGATGGACACGGCCAGGATTCCGGAATGGAACACATGGTACCATCTCATGAACTGCGGGTTTCCGCTGAAACTGAGCGGAGAAACGGATTTCCCCTGCATGAGCAGTCGGCGAGTCGGTCAGGGCCGGGTGTATGTGCAGCTTGGAGACATAACACAGGTGAGCTTTCCTGACTGGTGTCGAGGAATAGCGGCCGGCCAATCATATGTGTCTGACGGTTATGCGCACGCCGTGAAGTTTAGTGTAGACGACCGGTCACCCGGCCGTTCCGACATCGCGTTCAGGAGTCCAGCGTCAGTCACGGTCAGGACAAGTGTTTCCTTCGCACCGGAACAGCCCAACGCCGTGGCCTATGGAACGTTGCCGCCGTCGGCGGGCCGTCGAATGGTGGGGGACACGGTCCACCTGCACGCTCCCAGAGACACGGGGTACATACAAGGCGGTCAGCGACTGGTCGAAGTTGTCGTCAATGGCCGCGTTGCCGCGTCAAAGTCGGTGGCCGCAGACGGAAAGATCCACGATCTGGAATTTAGTGTCCCGATCCCGCAAAGCAGCTGGGTTGCCGTCCGACAATTCCCACAACTGCACACCAATCCCGTCAACGTGATTATTGACAATCAACCAATCAGAGCCTCACGTGAAAGTGCACTGTGGTGTGCGGAATCCGTCCGACTGCTGTGGCACAACCGACGACGATTCATTTCTGAGACCGAACAGCCCGCGGCAAAAATCGCCTATACCAACGCTCTCGAAAAGTTCTTCCGCATCGCCGGAGAATCCGATGCTGACGAACGCAAGGTGATCAGGTTTTCACTGGAGTAGGCCGCGTTACGACGGAACTTTGGTTTGGGTATTGACCGGGGCTTAATAATATTCTGTGGCCCTGCGTGACGTGAAACGGCGGCCCGGTTTGTCTGTCACTTGTTAATCGGTCTATTTTGTGTTTGCCGCTTTGCGGGCGGCAGCCAACATGGCCCTGGCTTGTGTCTCAGACAAGAGGCCGTCTTTAACAGGTTCATCAGAATCGGAACCGTCGACATCCACAGTCACAGGATCAATAGACGGAGGCGACTGCCCGTCGCAGCATCATGTGCTGCGAAAAGTCTGCAATAGCATTTCCAACCGACGACGTGTCAGTTCCGTGCACTGGCGGAAGTTGCAAATATCCGTCAGTCCGGACCGCAGTACCAATGATCAGGATACTCGCATGCAGCATGCGGTGTTTGTCGTTGCGAATGCTCACCACCGTCTTTGCAACTCCTTTTCCGTCCTGACTGACGACTCGGCCGTTGGGCGAAACTCTGTTTTGCAGCACGATATTTTCCGATCGGTCTTTTTCGTTACGTCGATAAACAGTGGAGCAAGCTCGGCGCAAAATAGACAGCCGCAGGCGCCTGACCAGCAGTGGATATCGACACCGGGAAGCTGTCAGATTGCGATGAGAAAACAGTCTGGAGCCACATCCTGAGCAGAGTGATAATCGTGCAATACAGACCACGCGGAGGAGAGCACCACGCGCCGGTACCGTCGAATCAGTTCAGCAAATGATGCCCTGTTCTCAGACTGTGCCTCTATTGCCAGTTCCGGCGTGGATTGCATTGATCGCTCCTGACTGATCAAATTTTCTGTTCTCATCAGAATAGAAGCCGACCGACGGCGAATTGCGACCTGGAAACTGAAGAATTGCGCCATTCGTCAGAATTCGGGGGCTCTTCGGCGTGACGCAGCAGACCTCCGTGCAACTCGGGCAGACCAGCCTGCGGTATTCATGTTTTCCTACCCGAAAACGGACAGGGGAGTGCCTTCGCACATCACCAGCGGCCGATCATCTGTATCACGGACCTGAAAGTCGGGACGAATGCCTAACACGTGGAAGATAGTGGCGTGAATGTCTTCCGGCGTGCAGGCCGCGTCGACTGGCCGGGATGCCGTAGCGTCGGACTTGCCCAGTACCATACCGCCCTGAACTCCCGCTCCGGCGAACAGAACGCTGTAGCAATCAGGAAAATGATCACGGCCCGCTGCGCCGTTGATTTTCGGCGTCCGCCCGAATTCAGTCAGAAATACGACCAGTGTGTCGTCGATTCTTCCGCTGTCGGCAAGATCCCGAATCAGCGCCGAGGCCGCGCGATCCCAGGGCGGCAGAAGGTCGTTCTTCAGACGGTTGAAATTGTTGCCATGCGTATCCCAGTTATCGCCGGACGCCCCGTTCAGATCACCCACGCTCAGGTTCACAGTCACCAGTGGTACTCCGGCGTCGGTCAGGCGTCTGCCTAACAGAGTGCTTTGACCGGCCACATGATCACCGTAAAGTTTTCGTGTCACTTTCGCTTCTTTGGCGAGATCAAAAGCTAGTTTGACATCCGGTGACAACAACATGTTGATCGCCTGGTCCTGCGAGGCCTGCACGCGAAACGCCGCGTCTGAATCAAGAGCCCGTGGGAAGCCTGCGTTCAGGCCATCCAGCAACTGGCTGCGTTCGGCCATCCGACGTTTCGTCACCCCGTGAAATGTCAAATCGAGGGTTCCGGAATTCGGTGAAACGCCCTTGAAGGATGTCCCTCGGCCTGGGTGAACGAACACCGGATCATATTCCAGCCCAAGAAATCCGCCGAACTGTCCATTCAGTACTCCTCGATCTGCCAGCGGGTATGGAATGCTGATTGTCCGTGGCAAATTAGCGGCCAGGTCTTCAGTGACCTGTTGCGCAGCGATCTCAGATTCAGTCGGTTGCTGATCGACAGGTGGATCGGGAAGTTCGCCCTCAACTTCATGCAGGAATACATCCCGCATGGCAATGTCATCGAAGAATGTTGACCCGTCACCATTCAGCATCGCCAGTGTTAAATACGCTGCCTGCGGATGGATAGTGGCTTCCAATGTGTGTGAACGAGCGTCTCTTTTTAGAAGTCCACTCACCGCTACCGGCTTTCCGTCAAGCCAGATTCCCGCCTGTCCGACTGCGCCGGCATGGACACCCGGATCACGATTGATTCCGACGCGACAGGTCAGAATGAACGCCCTGTCGGTTGCTTCAAAATGACGTTGGCGGACTTTGTCCAGGTTCAGAGTGATAAATTTGTTGGCATGGCAACCGAAGCCTGCATGCGGGACATTCGCTTCGCCATCGCCAATCAGGCTCAGGTTGCCGGATCGACCATGCGTGTCGGAACCCCAGTCGCCCGCCGTGCTGTCACCGACGACCATTTGTGAGAAGTCTGCCTGTGGTCCGGCGGCGTGCCGCGTTAATGGAATTGATGAGGCAAACGCCTTGCCAATCATACCGATCAGTTCGACCGAACCGTCATTCGTATAGCCGTCCTGGCGACCGAATGAACCTGAGGAGAAATGTCCGGCACCGAGGACATCGGTGCTCAGACTGACTTTGCTGATGACTCGGATCTTTTCCCAATCGAATGCCGACGTGTTCTGGGCTTCAACCACATCCTCTGGATTGACACGATGGACTCGCTTCCGGTGTTGATAACGCCGATCCCGCTGCATTGCGACAGCAACCTGGGCGCCGATTCCCGGCCAGTCTTTCCGCGATGGCAACACCGGCGGAGTCACTCCGCCTTCCTCCCCGGTCGGCGCATGTCCTGTCAGGTTCCAGTAAGCGGCTTTGCGATGGTCCGCCGACCGATGGTGCACGCTGCGGACAACCGCCAGATGATGCATCTGTTGCGAGATCATCGGCAGATGTTCTGTGACGTGAATCCCCGGCACAGTGGTGGACACCGGATCAAACTCACCACGAATCTCGCGGCCGGCGTTGGGCTTCATATCGAACGTATCGATATGGCTCATCCCGCCCCAGCAATACATGATGATGACACTGCGAGCGCGTCCAAAGCTGCCACGATCAGCACCCGGCAGATGCAACGCAGAAGCAGCATGTGGTGACAAAGACGCGATTTGCGTCGCCGTCATCCCGGTGATGCCGAGCCGAAGAAACTCGCGACGTTGTTGAACAGAAGTCATGGCAATGCAGGTCGATTGTATTTCAAGATACAGCGGTTAAGCCATACGAGTCGGACGTAAAACCCCGGCTTTGCCGCTGGTGCATTGCGGCAGATGTCCTGTTACCAGGACTGGAACGACTCAACACATATTTATCGCTGTCGCGCTGGCTTTAATACCGATAAATTTCGTCGATAGATTCGTTTTCCATGCGCGATGTACAGAGTATTGTGGTCGCTGCCGGCCAGGACGCAGGTTGTCAGAGGTTGGTCCTTGTCCACTTTGGGCAGCACTCCGCATGGTCGGCCGGTCGGGTCAAAGACCTGAACGCCAAGATCGCTGGTCACGTAATAACGTCCGCGTTTGTCCACGGCCATACCGTCGCCACGGGACGTCGTGACATACGGCGGCGGGTTGTTGAAGCGAAATTCACCTTTCGAATCGATACGGAGTCGCATCGGCATCGTGGGCATCTTCGCATCCAGAACAGCACCGGCATTGACTCGGAACGTCCACGTGTGAGTCCCGCCGTAGTCAGACACGGCCAGGGTCCCACCGTCGCCGGACAGTGCGATGCCGTTCGGTTTGGTGATGCCGGTGTCGACGGGGACAACTTCTCCGGTTTTCGGGTTGATTCGAGTCACTTGTTTCGCACCGGTCTCGGTGATCAGGATGAAGCCTTCGCTGGTGACGGCCAGGTCGTTGGGTTTGACTCCTTCCGCCACCGTCTTCACTTCGCCAGTGCTGACATTGATGGAGATAACTCGATTCTTTGATCCCTGACACGCGTACAGCAGCATCCCGTCAGGACTGAACTCAAGACCGCTGACGGACTCTTTGGCAATCTGTACCTTCGTGCCATCAGCTGTATTAAGACGAATAACCGCCGGAGCCCTCATGTCGCAGAAGTACAGGTTGCCGTCTTTGTCGGCACACAAAGCATCCGCGAAACCAAGATCGTCAGCGACCAGCTCCCAGGATTCGCCCGGTATCAACAGATTCAGCAGCGTCAGATCACCGCCGAGATCTCCGCTTGTATCGATCACCGGAGTATGAATTTCCTTTCGCCACAACCACTGCATGGCGTCCGGGAACCGAGAACTGCCGAAGTTATCATTGTGGGCATACCCTTCGGCCCAGACCAATCGAGTATCATAACCCATGTATTTCAGAGCGGACGCCATCCGCTGATTGGCCCACGGCCAGCTTCCAAATGCGTTATCCACATCGCCACTGGTGTCCGCCATATAGACGCGGAGGGGACGAGGTTCTGACTTGCGAATAAGTGACGGATAGACATCTCCGCCTCGCAAATTGGTGAAGCTGCCGACGTTCGAATAGACTCTGCGGAAAAAACCTGTCCGTTCCCACGCCGCAGTAAATGCACAGATGGCCCCGGAACTGGATCCGCCAATTGCGTGCATCCGGGGATCGTCTGAGATCGTGTAGCGCTGGCGGACATCCGGAATAATTTCTTCCAGCAGAAAGCGGACATAGCGATCTCCGAGGCTGTCGTATTCAAAGCTTCGATTGGAATGCCTGCCATTTCTTCGAGGTTTTGACTTGTCATGTCCGGGGTTCAGGAACACGGCGATTGTGGGCGGCATGTCTCCGCGAGCAATCAGGTTGTCGAACACTATGGGAACGCGCCATCGGCCCTTCACGTCGCCCATTCGCTGGCCATCCTGAAAAATCATCAGCGCCGCGGGCTTCGTTGCCTGATATTGAGCGGGCACGTAGACCGACCAGTCGCGAGTCGTGCCCGGGAAGATGGACGATTCCCACGGTTCCATTTTCTCAACGTTGCCGTGCGGCACGCCATTCTGAACAACGGCGTCGGGATGCGGCTTCCACTCCGGCTTGGTATTGACGATGGGAATATTGGTCGACGTGGCGTCGTCGTCCCACAGCCACTTCAACGCGTTCGGCAACGCTTCGCCGGCCCACTTGCCACTGTGACCGCCATCCGTCATCTGCAGCCGATATTGGTAACCGGCAAACTGCAGAGCTGCCGCCAGATCCTGATTCCCCAGCGGCCAGTTGCCATGCAGGTTGTTCAGATCGTCTCGACCATCCTGCAGGTACACCCTAATCGCCTTCGGTTCACCCTTTGTCTTTCGAACCAGTCCCGGATAAGCCCAGCCGCCGCGAATGTTGGTAAAGCTTCCGATGTGGCTCAGCACCTTGCCGAACTGGTCAGGCTTTTCCCAGGCCACGGTGAAGGCACAGATGCCGCTGGAAGAAATGCCGCAGACAGCTCGATCTGCAGGATCCGTCGACACATTCATCCGCTGCAGGGCAACCGGCAGGAATTCGCCGGTCAGAAAGTTCGCGTATCGGTCACCCAGCGAGTCGTATTCAAACGAACGATTGCTGCGACTCTGCGCCTCCGGCACTGTCGCGGCAATCGTTCCCGGATTAACGAACACGGCAATGGTGACGGGCATCGCCTTTTGGTGGATCAGGTTGTCAAACACGATGGGAACTCGAAACGCTCCCTTCGGATTGGCATAACCACGCCCATCCATGAACACCATCAGCGAGGCTGGTTCATCGGCATTGTACTGAGCCGGCACGTATACGCTGTAGTCGCGTTGAGTACTCGGAAACACCTGACTGTCGCTGAACTGCCCCGACGTCACGGTGCCCTGAGGAACACCGGGCTGAACGACCCGCTCAGGCTGCTCCTGCGCGACTGCAGGAACGTGAATAATCATAGCCAACGGCAGGAGGATCCGGAGTGTCCACAGGCCAGTTCGGTCGTCTCGACGTGTCATTGGGAATCCCACTTTGTCAGTTCGGTATGCGGTGTACGCTTCGGGGGGGAATTCCGAGCGGTCGGTCGCCCCCGCTTCCGGGTCGTCCCGCATCTGGGTTGTCGGTGTTGTGTCATCGCGTCACGGTGCCATTTGTTTTATCCCAAACGAAATGCGCTCACCTTACGTACGGTAGTGGCTGGCATGGCCTGGACACAAACGTCCCGGTCTCATTTTCCCAAGTGATTTGTGTCACTGATTTCCTGCGACGCCACCGCGGTCGTTGCACGTTGTCCGGACGACTGGCCTTTGCGGCTTACAGCGTATTACGCTGACTTGCGACCGCTAAGAACGTTTTCCGGCCTGTGATGTGTGTTTCCCACCAGCCCGAACGAGCTATGTGTTCTTGAAAACGGCTCACCCCCGCCACCTGTGTCTGGTACGAACCTGAGATGGATAAGAAGTACCCTGGCTTACCGTCCTGGAACGACTTCAGCGGCCGCGTCTGTTGCATTCCTCCCACAACACCAGATGCTCCACCCGCACCTGCCGACCGGTTTTGCAAATCACGTCCGGTCGTCCAGTCGTGTGCGATCTTGCCCCACTGGACACCACAGCCCGCGGAGTGGAGTCATGGTCTCCCGTTACCTCTTACATAATTCTTAAGCAATGTATGCATTTCCTTCACCTTATCCGGGTGGTTACGGGACACGTCGGTAGTTTCCGCAATGTCATGGCCGAGGTCGTGCAGTACGAACGACACCGGGAATGCGTCATCCATGACCTGTGCGGTGGTTTTCGGCCCGTTCACGGTCAGTTTGAACGCACCCCTGCGAATTGCAAATGTACCATTGCTGTGATTGTGCACGATTGCTTCATGAAACGACTCGGGGTTCGCTTCTCCCGTGATGGCTTTGAAGAAACTCACACCATCCTCGGCAATATGGTTGTCCAGACTGATGTTCAGCATCTCCGCGACAGTTGGCAGGATATCATTGAAGAGAATCGTCGTGGGACAACGACGGCCATGCTTTATTCTTTCCGGCCAGCGGACGAAAAACGGTATGCGGTGACCGCCTTCCAGCAGCCCAGCCTTCCAGCCATGGAAAGGTCCGTTGGAATCATGACCGTAAATGCCGGTGTCGCCCCGGACCCACCGGGCACGGTATCCTCTGGTGCGGTCAACCGGACCGTTGTCGCTGGTGAAAATGACCATCGTATTTTCTTCAATACCGAGTTCGGAGATCCTGCGCAAAAGTCTGCCCACGTGGTCGTCAAGTTCGACGACGAAGTCTCCGTATGCTCCGGCGCGACTCGATCCGACGAATTTCCGCTGAGGAACGATCGGGTTGTGCGGTGTTGTCATTGCGTAGTACAGAAAGAACGGCTGTTCGGGGCGGGTGCGGGTTGCATTCTCGACGAATTCACACGCCCTGTCTGAAAGGGTCGGAACAAGCCGATCCATCATGTAGTCTGCAGCGATAATATTGTCGTCGCGGCCGTACCATTCGCCATATTTTTCCTGTGCTGCCTGTGAGGAGAGCGTGGGGATGACCGTGGCTTTGTTGTTCATAATGAAAACGCAGGGGTTCATTTCCGCCGACCCTGCGGTGCCGAAAGAGTAGTCGAACCCATAATCACCCGGT